>VFQN01001333.1_pt1 | contig 41717 bp, 65 predicted proteins | sample 3512371 | NCBI WGS metagenome assembly VFQN01 (sample SAMN10412370, study PRJNA504923) | tailings metagenome | isolation source: Replicate 2 from Balatoc abandoned mine | place: Philippines: Itogon, Benguet | collected 2017-08-28 | reverse complement strand
AGGCGGCCGTCCACCACCCGAAGCCAGGGGTGGGCTGTGCCGACCTCATCCCACCACCAGGACTCCTTGCTTGACACGATGTACGCCGGCGCCTATCTACCCGCAAGCCACGTGTTCCGTGCCAGGCGGCCCGTGGTCATGCATCACCATGCAACCGCCCGCAACGGCTCGCAGCCAATCGCTACAAGGTGTCGAACACGCATACTGCTACCGGAGCCGTAGCCAGCTGCGCTTGCCCTTGAGGGCTCACCAAACCGCATTCCCTTTCACACACTCCCTGCAGCAGCACGGCCCCTCCCCGCCGCACCCCGCCCCTCCGCACCGCCCCCCGCACGCCACCAGCTGCAGCCCCGCCTCGCTGTCCCCCTCCAGGCTGGTGCACAGCGTGTTGCTGCACCAGGGCAGCACCACCCGCGCCACGTCGCAGGGCGGGGGCAGCAGTGCCGCCAGCCCCAGGAACACGCGGCCCTCCTGCCCCTGCAGCCACGCCGCTGCCGACTCCCCTGGCCCCTGCCAGCCCTCCCCCACACCGCGGCACGCCGCCAGCAGCCGCCCCCAGCTCTCCGCCGCCCGCGCGTCCCCCCGTCCCTCCGCCGCGCCCCGGGCCAGCCCCGCCAGGCGCACCATGCGGCACCCGCAACGCAGCAATTGTGTTCTCGCCTCCGTCCCCACCCATGCCGCCGCGGGCAACAGCACCGCACACAGCGGCAGCCAGCACGCCAGGCACAGGGTCAGCAGCCGGAGCCGCCGTTCCCGGTCCTGGTGCTGCTGCTGCTGCTGCTGCTGGCGCTGCTCTGGAGCGCTTCCCTCCGCCGTCCCGTACGCTGCCTCCAAGACTGCATTCATAATGTCCACAAACCGCTTCAACGCGTGCGCCCTGCATACGCCCCCGCCCGCCAACCCCGCCGTTGCCTTGACCGCCGTGACCACCAGCGCCGCTGCCTGCCGCTCTTCGCTGTGCAGTGCGAGCAACGCCAGCCCCCGCCCCCGCAGCAGCTCCAGAACCACAGCTGCACGCTCCTCCAGGGTGGCGGGGTAGCTGCACGCGGGCGAGGCCATGGTCCGCGTGAAGCGCTCCAGGCAGGGGAGGTACCCCGCGGACACGGCGGCAGACAGCCAGCAAGCAGGGGGCGTGGAGGCGGGCGGCTTGGTACCGTAGGCTGCGGCAAAAAAACAGGACGTGGTACACTCTTGACTGACAGATCGCCGTTGTGGCTAAACGCCTGCGGGGTGCCCGCTGCACGCGCATGCATTCTGCTTCCGGATGCACGGACTACATGCCTGATGCCTACATGCTGCTACCTGTAAGTACTCTCGAAATTACTTGTGGTCTTGCAGCTCACAGCAGGGCGGCTCGTGTCTGCATCCGCCTGCTTACGTTGATCAGAACACGCAGTCACCGCCGTCCACCACACCGACTTACCCGAGGGCGCCCTCCACTAATACCTGCTTAACAGCATTATCCGCCGCCGCCGCCGCCGCCGCCGCTGACGTCAGCTCTGCACGTGCTTCCGGAGCGGCGGACCTCCGTTCCGCTACCGCTGCCGTCGGCCCCGCCCCTGCCGCCGCCAGCACCACTACCGTAGGGCTGACTTGCCGAACTGGGGTGCAGCGTCACCATGTGGTTTGCGGCACACACCAGCGCGGTAAGGGCGAGGACTGCGCAAGTGGACGCGTGGAAAACAGCTGGCGGCGGCATCGGCGGCTCGGGCTGTGGAGGCGGCGTTGTGGCGCAGGGAACGCTGCCGCTGCGGGCCGCGGGTGCTGCAGGGCGGCCGTGGCAGTGCTCCCAGCTCCTCACCGCCGCGCGGGCCAACCTCAGCAGCATGTGGAGCACCGCGCGGGGCCGGAGCTGGGGCATCAGCGTATCAGTGAAAGGAAAGACCTCCTCAGGGCCGTGCTCCTCTTCCAGCCCCAGGTAGGTGTTCCACAACGAGATCGCATAGATCATAGTAACGCTGTCAAACACCACCGGGCCGCCGCCGCTCGCTGCCGCTTCACTGGTGCAGCTGCACGCTGGCATCAGCTTGTCGTACGGCAGGCCGTACGTCGTACCGCCGTCCAGGGCGTGCAGCTGCGAACCGCGTGGAGGTGCACCAGGTACTGCAAGGGGAGGGAGGGGGTACGGAGCAGGCGTGCTGCATTCATGGACGTCGGTTGTACTGTGGACCAGTCTGCTTCAAGCCGCACGTCGGTTGTACGGACGTACGGCAGGCAGCGCGGGGGTGGGACCTTACACAGTGCAGGCATGGCCTCCTGTCAACAGTTACTTATGTCATGGTACCGTACTTGCACTTGTATACTGCGGTTGCAAACTGACTTTACTGTAGCAGGTGTTGACTACTGGGCTTATACCATGGATTCGTGGCCGTCCCCCCTTGCCAGCAACCAAAGGCTGCAACGGCCGCGCTAGCTGTGAATGGCTGAATACGCAACTGGCGCATGTCTGCAAGTAGTGTCTGCTCGAGCTACAAATGACTTCCGCTATTACCGTTTGCTCACCTGAGAGAACGGAGCCAGCCGCACAGCGCTTGCGTCCAGCGTGCTGACCTTGCCCTGCCGAGCCGCGGTGTGGGCGAGAAATGCCACAGAGCGTTGCAGGCCCAGCACTTCCCGCCAGTGCCTGCTCGTTTCCTCCGCCGACAAGGCCCCCCTGCCCCCGCCTGCCTGCTGCCCCGCCAGCCGCGTCACCGCGAACCTGCACACGTGCTCCGCCACGCCGCTGGCCGCCAGCGCACGGAGCACGGCGGGTGCGAGCTGCTGCTGCTGCGCGGCCGCCCCCGGCCCCTGCAATCGCGTACTGTTCCACGGACACATGCAGGAGAATTCCAGTAACCTGCTTAGCGGCCAGAAAGAACGCGCGATGGTATCGGTGTCCAGCACTGCAGCGTTGCCCCGGTGCTCCTCCGCCGCCAGGAGCCGGCTGAGGGCCGACAGGGCGTCACAGCGCAGCAGCGCAGACGCCAAGATGCACCCGTTGCTGCCAGGCTCGTCACCGGTTTCTCCGCTGTCCCCATATGGTGTGATGCTCTTCTCTTTGGCATTAAATCTGCAACTCTGCAACTTGAACGATGCGAAAAGCAATGCCAGCAGGTTGGAGCTGAAGCGCAGTGCCTCCACCCAAGCGCCCGCGCTGCTCGCTTTGGGTGTATCCGTATTATATTCGGTCTCCAGACGGCCGGATGCGGATCGGCTGCTGGCCGCCGCTGCGGCGCGCGCAGCGCCTCCCGCCTCCGACACAGCGCGAAGTGCAATGGCGTGCATTTGCACCAGCGCCGAGAGAGCATTAGGCAGTACCCCCATGATTAGAGCGACTGCATAAGCTCCGGCTTCAGAGTGTGCATCTGTGATTGCGAGGTTGACCAGCGACTCCAGAGCGCCCGTAGCTGCGAGCCGGTTGCGCGCCGAGAGGCTTCCCTGCTGCATCTCGGGGGCGGCGGCTTCCACGAGCTGCGCAACATGCTTGTGTACTTTACCGATGATGGGTGTCACAGTGGATAGCAGGCTGCTAATATCCACCCTGCTCGGTGCATCGATCCTCCTGCTGCTGCTCGACATGGCCTTGCTGATCCCTGACTATCGGACTATATGTGCGAAACTCGATAAGCTACTGTATACCGTCCAAGTCGTCCTCCGCCGGCACTAAAACAACGGTAGTCAGCGTTGGATCGTCTCGGAATCCCGCCTTTCAGCGAGCTACGTGTGATGACGGGTTTGAAGCATTTTGTATGTATAAATTTTTGGCTATGTCCGACTTCTTAGCAGAACGTGTCGCAAGCTCGTGCGTGTACTGGTCGTGTTGTAAGACCCATTGCCGACCCATTGGTCACATGGGTGGTGTCGCACGACTGAAACCGTTCCGTCGCCGCAACTGCCTCGAGGAAGATGATGTTGTTTCACGACGTGGCGGCGCGACTTGGAGCTACAGCCGGGGGCCCACAAGACCCTTGCCTGCATCCTCCTCCTGCTCCCCCGCACCCTCCTGTCCCTGCCCCTGGCCGCCCTCTCCCCACCCCTATGTCGTCACCGCACACCGCCAGCAGCCGGGCAATGCTCTTCACCACCAGCATAAACCCCCGCCCCGCCGCCCCGACATCATCCTAGACATCCTAGACACCATTGTTCCAGGCAATGTCCCAGCCATACGCTATCAATTCCAGCAGTCAGTACGCTGCCAGGGGTACAGCCAGGCGCTGCATAGCCACCAGTTCAACAAAGTTGAAGCTGTACAGCATGGCCTGATTTTAGAAGCACTAAACCGAAAGGTGCCATCAAGATCTCCTGGAACAATAATCTACGCACCTACGGCAGCATCCTTCCAGAGCTGCAGCTAGCTACTCCAGCCCTTGCCACGAAGCATCCCCTTTCACACACATCCTGCAGCAGCACGCCCCCTCCCCGCTGCATCCGTTGTCTCCGCACCGCCCCCCGCACGCCACCAGCTGCAGCCCCGCCTCGCTGTCCCCCTCCAGGCTGGTGCATAGTGGGTTGCTGCACCAGGGCAACACCGCAACGTCGCATGGCGGCGGCAGCAGTGCAGCTAGCGCGGTGAGATCACACTCCTCCTTTCGACCGGAGCCCTCCTCATCCTGCCCTCCTCCCTCCTCCCCCTGCCCCTGCCCACCCTCCGCCGCCGCAATGCCGCCGCACGCCGCCAGCAGCCGGCCCCAGCTCTCCGCCGCCCGCACGTCCCCCCTCCCCTCCGCCGCGCCCCGCGCCAGCCCCGCCAGGCGCACCATGCGGCGGCCGGAACGGAACAGCGAAGCATGCGCCGCCCCCGCCCCTGTTTCCGCCGGCGCCCGGGATAGCAGCACCTCGCACCACGGCAGCCATCGCGCCATGCACAGGGTCAGCAGCCGGAGCCCCTTCCCTCGGTCCTGCTCCTGCTGCTGCTGCTGAAACGCTCCCCTCCGCCGTCTCAAACGCTGCCTCCATGAACGCACCCGGAATGTCCACAAACCGCTCCAACGCGGTCTCCTTGCACACGTCCCCACCCGCCAGCGCCGCCGTCGCCTTGACGGCTGTAGCCACCAGAGCCGCCGCCTCCCGCTCCTCGCCGTGCAGGACGAGCAACATCAGCCCCTGCCCCTTCATCAACTCCAGGACCGCCGCTGCACGGTCGTCCAGGGACGCGGGGTAGGTGCACGCGGGCGAGGCCATGGTCCGCGTGAAGCGCTCCAGGCAGGGGAGGTACCCGGCGGACACGGCGGCGGACAGCCAGGGGGCAGGGGCCCGCTGCCGCCTCGCGACCATGGGACCTGATGGCCGAGTTGCATCCAAATGGAGGTGCAGCATGTCAGGATTTCAGGTGCACATGCATACGCGTCCTGGGCCGCCACCGCAACTTCAGTTCCACACGCCAACTCCACAGCACAACAGGGTACGGTGTATGGTGTACGGGACAGTGTACACGACACATGGCCGCGGACAGGTGTTATGCAACGCCAATACGGTATGTGATGCAGGTGGGAGGTTAACTAACAAGTTTGCGGCCAAGTATGCTGTGTCCGTCAGACCGTATGGAGCGTTACTAAAATCCAACGGCGTGCCGTACAGGCACACATACATGCCTGGTAACGTAACAGCAGTACACGATGGGGTTGCATAGCTTACGGCCCCAGCCTGCCCCACCTGCTGCTGCCGGACTGGAACCGAGGCAGTACTCACACGCCTGCACGGCGTTTCCGAGTGCCGCCCCGGACAACGCCACAATGTGCGGCGCCTCCACGGCCAGCCCTTCGTCGTCATGCCTGTGTTCTTCTGACCCGTACTCGTCGCCTCGTATCTGTACGGCGCCCACATCAGCCGCAGCGTCCTGCCACTCCAAGCCCATGTGCACCGCCGCCACCACCAGCCGCCACCACTCGGTAGCAAATCGCCGCCGCCGCATCCACACCAGCCACAGGTCTATCCTCTCGCCTGTGTCGCTGCTGCCGCCGCCAGCAACCTCCTGGCCAGCGCCCCGTCCAGCGCTGCCACTGCCGCCGCAGCTACCGCCACCCTCGCAGGTGGCACCGTCCGCCACTCCGCCGCCTCTGCCGCCTCCGCCGCCTCCGCCGCCAACCCTGCCACCACCGCCGCTAGCGCCACCACTCTCGGCGTCGCCCTTGATGCTGACGTCAGCGCTGCCCCATGCGCCGCCACCAGGCTCCCCAGCAGCAACCCCCATTCGGCGGCCTGCGTTGCTGCCGCTACCCCACTCAGAGGCAGCTTCACTGCCGCCGCCGCCACCACCGCTGACATCAGCTCCACACGTAGTGCTTCCGGAGCGGCGGGCCTCTGTGCGGCCCCCGCTTCCGCTTCCGCCGGCCCCACCGCTGCTGCTGCCAGCACCACTGCCGTACGGCTGGCTTGCCGACCTGGGGTGCAGCCTCATCATGTGGTCTGCGGCGCACCCCAGCGCTGTGAGGGCGACACGTGCGCACCGGGGCGCGTGGAACACGGCTACACGCGACACCAGCGGCTGTGGCTGCGGCTGCGGTGTTGTGGCGCAGGGAACGCTGCTGCTGCGGGCCGCGGGTGCGGCATGGCGGCCATGGCAGTGCTCCCAGCTCCTCACCGCCGCGCGGGCCGCCCTCAACAACATGTCGAGCACCGCGCGCGGACAAAGCCGGGGCATGGGAGTACCGGTTGGGGGCCAGACCGTCTCAGGTCCCTGCTCCTGTCCCAGCCTCAGGTGGTATATCCACAGACATATTGCATCAACCACAACACTGTCGTCAAACACCACCAGGCTGCCCCTCGCTGTCGCTTCGCGGCTGTAGCTGCTCACTGCGGGTGGCATCAGCTTGTCGTACGGCAGGCCGTACGTCGTACTGCCGTCCAGGGCGTGCAGCTGCGACACCACCTGCAGGTGCACCAGGTACTGCGGGGAGGGAGGGGAGAAGGGTACGGGCGGGAAGCCGTAAGGCGCAGCGGTGGCGCATTTATGGATGTTGTACGTGGGGCCCTTGCAACCTGGCAGCTGGCACGTGTGTCACCTGGACAAACGTGTAGGCACGTGGACAAACGTGTAGGCACGGTTGAGAACCTGATGTACTTGTCTGTGTACCGTTGCTGTGCGTGGTGCAAGCGTGAGCAAGCTAAGTAGGAAACCAAGATGACATGAGCGGGTCTACACTTTGGAATGACGGCGTGCTCGTCCCCTCTCTCTCAAGGGCTGGCAAGGGCCTCGGATAGTAGCTGGCGAAGTTGAGCATTCATCTCTCGCCAACTATAAGTGACTTCAGCGGATACCCTCTGCTCACCTGGGAGTACGGAGACAAGCGCACAGCGTTAGCGTCTGCGGAGCCGTCCACGTCCTGTTGATCCGCCGCGTTGGCAAGGGATGCCACGGCGCATAGCAGCCCCTGCACGTCCCACAAGTGCCTGCTCCTCTCCTCCGCCGACAGCCCCTCCGTGCCCCCGGTCCCCATGCCCCCGCCTGCCTGCTGCCCCGCCAGGCGCGTCACCGCGAACCTGCACACGTGCTCCACCACGCCGCTGGCCGCCAGCGCGCGGAGCAGGGCGGGACCCAGCAGCTGAGGCTGGGGCTGTACGGCCGTACCCGGCCCCTGCACTAGCCTGCTGTTCCACGGGCACATGATGGCGAAGCCCAGTAATCTACCTAGCGGCCGGAGAGAGTGCACGACGGTGTCGGTGTCCAGCACTGCGGCGGTGCCCCGGTGCTCCTCCGCTGCCAGCAGCCGGCTGAGGGCGGGCAGGGCGTCCGAGCGCAGCAGCGCAGACGCCAAGTTGCACCCGTTGCGCCACGCCTTGCCGCTACCGCTGTCAGCGGGTTCTCCGCTGCCCCCAGGTGGTGCGGTACTCGTCTCGTTGTAATTAGTTAGCTTTTCCAAAGTCTCGAAGAGCAATGCGAGCAGCTCGGAGCTGAAGCGCAGTGCCTCCACCCAAGCGCCCGCGCTGCTCGCTTTGGGTGTGTTCATGTTGCATACGGCCTCCGAACAGCCGGATGCTGATCGGCTGCTGGCTACCGCTGCGGCGCGCGCTGCGCCTCCCGCCTCCGACACAGCGCGAAGTGCCATGGCGTGCACTTGCGCCAGCGCCGAAAGTGCTCCAGGCTGCGTCCTCAGAACTACAACAACTGCAGAAGCTCCCATGTCAGAGTCTGCATACGTAGTTACAACGCTGACCAGCGACTCCAAAGCGCTGGTGGCTGCGAGCCGGTTGCGCGCCGTGAGGCTTCCCTGCTGCTTTTCGGGCCCGACGGCTTCCACAAGCCGCTCAATTTGCTTGAATATCTTATCAAAAAGAGGTGCCGTCGGTGTGGATAGCAAGCTGATGTTCACCCCGGGGACATTGGTGCTCCTGCTGCTGCTCGACATGGCCTTGCTGATCCCTGCCTATCGGTTTATATGGCAACTCGCTAAGCTACTGTATACCGTCCAAGACCGTCCTCCGTGGGCATAACGAGACGGCAGTCAATGTTGGATCGCCTCCCGCCTTTAAGAGAGCTAATTGTTATGACGAATTTGAAAGCAGTAACTTGAAGCGTATAATTTCCTTTATATGGTCGACTTAATGGCAGAACGCTTTGCAAGCTCGGGTGTGTACTGGTCGTCCAATGCCCCATTCCCGACCCATGGGTCACATGGTGTCGTACTGCAGACTGTGCATATTGTGCCGCAAGACTGTAACCGTCCAACTACCCCAACTTCCCCCAGGAGATAGTGTTGGTGCGGCTTGGAGCAAAGGGCGACTGCAGATGGTGGCGTGGCGTGTTCCAAGGGTTGTGGCCGGTGGCCATGGTGACACTGCCATGTGAGCACCTACGCATGCTGCCTTCCCCACTTGCCCACCCGAAGCACGTAATCCCAACTACACGCCGGCACCCATGACAGAACACTAACAAACTCCCCTGTGCACAACACAACCTGAAGCAACACCACATGTCGGCACCCTGGCAATCCGCCGTCGACTTGGGCCCACCAATGCCCGTTTCAATTGGAAACGTGCATCCTTACGTTGCAAGTGTTTACCGGGATCCACACACGTGCCGGACGCCTTACCGTACCCTGCTTTACGGCCTGACGCTTATGGGTTTGACCGCGCTGTACGACAAGCAACGCAAAGCCGCGAGCCGCCACACTTCGCCCCCATGTGGAACCCCAACACCTCAACCACCTCGTGCCGTGGTACGGCACGCCCCCGCCCTTGGCCCTGCCGTACAGCCTCGTACACGCGTTGCGGCAGAGGCAGGAGGTTGCTACACACGCGTCAGATCTGCAGCAACAAGTTGCACGGCAGGGACAGCAGGGGGCCCACGCCTTCAGAACCCTTGTCCGCATCCTCCTCCTCCTGCTCCCACGCACCCTCGTGTTGGTGCTCCCGGCCGCTCTCTCCCCCGCCGGTGCGCCAGCGCCAATTGCCAGCAGCCGCGCCCCGCCCTCTGCCGCCTGCGCGTCCCCCCGCCCCTCCGCCCCTACACATTAACCAACTCGTGCATGCATGCAGCCATACACCTACTCCTACACGGCGTCTGGGCGCTGCGGCAGCAGGAAGTTGTAGAATGCGTCGTCCACGAACAGGGGGCCGCCCGCCGCCGCGCTGTCGCCCGGCCGCTTCCAGCCCACCCACGTGCCAGACTGGATCTTCTTCAGATCCTCGCCTGGGGGCAGAAGAGCATGAAAGGGAACCATTAGCCAATTATTTCATATTGTCATCCGTCTGATCCTTGTGGTACCCACCAATGGTACGGTACAGCAGTACAGCGGGGAGCGTTATGTCAACGCTACCGCCCACACAACCTGGAGTGCAACCGGGGTTCGAAGTGTCGGTAGAGCGAATTCAGCTAGGATCTAAAGACCTTGGTGAGGTCTTGTCCTGGCGACAGGCAAAGAGGCAGGCAAAGAGCGGGAGGGGGCCCGTGGCATATAACGGCAGCGAAGGCCACACGGACGGCCCCGTCGACCTGGTACTGAGTGAGTGTGAGCAAGGACCGCTGAGACCCATGTGGCTGGAGGAGTGGCCCCTACGGCCAACAGCTCTCAGCCTCTGGGCCCTGACATTCACATGCACCTGCTGCACCGCCTAATCACCCTGCGCACCTCCCGCAGAGTTCAAGAGGAGTGACCTTGTTGGCCTTTCCCCACTCTCCCTGCGCACCTCCCGTGTAGTGCGGGTCCAGGATGAGGAAGGCCGCCTCCCCCGTGGCCTCGTTGAAGCGCACGCCCAGCAGCGTGTACGCCAGCACGCCGCCTGCGTCGGGTGACAAGGAAGGACAAAAGTGACAGGTGTTTCAGTTTAAACCAGACGAAAAACACAAGCCGAGGCGCCTTGAACGGAACTCGGTCTTGCCGGCGTTGTTGACATGTCCGTCTTCGGCTCCAGAGGTAGGCAAAACAGAGCTCGTGCGACTGCGCCCCGGTAGGTGTTTCAGTGTGTTTGCTACATGACTTAACGTTACGGTTACGCCCAGCAGCGTGTATGCCAGCACGCCGACTGCCGGCCCCGCCTTGAGTAGCAAGGAGTGCGTACAAAAGGTAGGTGACCACATCCGCAACTTCCCTAATCTACATGCAGCTCTGCGTGGGGCGTCCAGCAGGATGTTGAGGCGATGATCGTATGGGCATCGTCAGCAGCGGTACTAGCCTTGGCTTGGGCTGGTCACCTTTCACCGACCAGGCGCCGACTCCCTGCCATGCAGAAACACTCGCCGCTCCGTACAGCCTGATCCTGTACCGTTGCCCTGCTAGCCCCTTCCGTGCTCCGCCACGAGCAGGCGGGGTTTCAAGCTGCTAGCTGCTACCCATGCACGCACAGCGACAGCTGCCAGCAGCTTCCCTGGCCCCTGGCCCCACCTCCGATCATGACGGGAGTGCCTGCGGTGGCAAAGTGCGCCGCCAGCTCGCGAGCGTGCTGCGGGATGTCCGACCCGCGCGACACCGTCAGCACCTGGGGTTTGGGGGCACAAGGAAGGAGCAGGGTGTTTTGACGGTTGGAAAGATGGCAGGAGAAGGCGGCGCAAAGGTGCGGCACCGACCCGTGGGACACCGTCAGCACCTGGAGAGCAGGAGGTATCCTGCAGAGCACCCTGCAGACCATCCTGTCTCCGCCGTACCGCCCATCCGTACCTTGCACGTGACGCCCAGGTAGTCGTCCAGCACGTACGACAGCTCTATGGCGCCTATCCAGTTGCTGCTACCCACGAAGGAGGGCGGCTTGTCGCCCAGCCGGGCCAGGATGCCCTGGATGGTCCTGGGGGAGGGGCCGCGTGTTGATGGCATACGTTTACCAGATTGGGTCGGAGTTGCGTCACAGCCCTTGTTGGTTACAGCGGTTACAGCTGTACCACTGTACGCCACACGTGCTCATGTCGGTGGAGGCGTGGCGTGCGATGGGGAGCAGTATGGGTACGCCGTGGTGGAGCGGTGTGTCTCCGCAACAAGCAACATGAGGCACCTCTTTGACGCGGCGACTGGGCGCAGGGCCACACTCGTTTGCGCGAGGGAATGGGTGTAACGGTGAAGCGGTGCACGTCTACACTACTGTTGGACGTGATGACCTACGTGAGGCGGCGCCTGGGCGCAAGGTCACACTCACTTGTGCGAGGGGATGGGCTTGCTGGTGTAGCGCTGCAGGCGGAACCACGACACGATGGTCTGCAGCGAGCGGTACGCGCAGCCCCAGCCGCCGTCGTTGAAACGGTCCTGTGGCAGCGGGGGGAGGGAGGGAGGCAGGTGGAGTATGAAAGGGGAGTGGTGAGGTGAAGCATTGGTGGGGACGGGTTCTGCCAGGCACAAGACGCGTTGCACGCATTCCCGAAGTCGCCGCAGGGATAAGCCCCTATGGGTTGGCGGGCTCCTCTATGTCTGTAGGGCGCCCCATCCACACGCGCATGTGTCATGAACGCATGTGTCATGAACGCATGTGTCCGTCGGGCTCTCCCCCATATCATACATTCGCGTTAGACGCATGCCCCCCCACACACCTGCATGTAGTGGCAGTACTCGTAGGAGCCCTGCAGCAGTGTGGTGGTGCCGCCGATGTCTGCGGGCAGGGAGTGGCGGTAGAAAGGCAGTACGACGGGGAGTGGGGATTCGGGAGCGGTGAGCCAAGACAGGTCACAACGGTCCAGGGAAAGCATGCGATGCACCTTGCACCATGCGATGCACCTTGTGTTACTCCAACGCGACTGAAGGCGCAGCCACAGCTGTCCAACTAGCAGCCACCGCACCCCGCCGCCCAGTATCTCGGCCTAGCATCTCGGCCCACAACTCTGGAACACAAGGGCACCCACCAGGCGCTGCCAGCCCCCGCCGGCCACTCAAAGCTTGGGAAGGCGCAGCACAAACAGTCCACCTCGCAGCCACCGCAACCAGCTGGACCAAACTTTCGGCCCAGGTATGTTGAAAAACCAACGGTACCCACCAGGCGCGGCCAGCCCCAGGTGAACATCCCGCAGGCGCACCACTGCGCCGCCTGCTCCTGCCTCTGCTGCCGCCCCCAAGTCCAGCGCGTTGGCGGAGCGCAGCAGCGGACGGTTGGGCGGCAGCCGCAGCAGCGCGTGGAGCCGCTTCCTGGGCAGAGGGAGGCATGGTAGGGGTGTAGGTGGCAGCAGTGTTGGCGTGCAACCAAGCGATGTAGGATTCTGTACGACAGTGACTTGGGCGTGCGGCCCATGTGAGAGTTGGTAACGTCAGTGCGAGACCCACCCCCCGACCCATCCTCCGACCCACGCACTGCCTCGACGCTTACCAGTATTACACGGTCTTCTGTAACGGCTTGGGTTCCTCGCGGCACACGGCACCTCCCCCTTGCTCACCTTGTGTCCACCAGCAGCGCGTCGTTGGCCTCCGCGTCCGCCCCCCTGGGCGCCAGTGTGGGGTACAGCAGCGTGACGTGGTGGCCCAGGCCGGGGGGCAGGAAGTGGTGCGCGCGGACCTGGGGCAGGGGCACAGGGGCCGCAATGGCTTCCGAGGTCCGTGCCTGGAGCTTTGGGTACCAGGGCTGCACGTGCATCAACACGGGGTGACTCAAAATACAGCGAGCTGTGTCCTCCTCGCACACCACTGCGTCCAACCGCTGACACGCCCTCCCGCATCCGCCGACACGGCCTGCCCCCCGTCCATCCAGCATGCCCCAACTCGCCTCCCCCTCTCCCTCCCCTGCCCTCAGCCCACCCTGCGACCTCCCTCAACACCTATGGGCGCCAGCAACTGGCCAGACGACCATAACCACACTAGGCAACCACTGACCAGCACCCCCACATTGGTAGCTAGTATAGGAGATCGATGTGCTTGACGCGGCACCCACCGGCACGACCTGCCCCTGCTGCTCCAGCACCCTCTGTGCCGCGTGCGCCTGGCGCACCAGCCCCCGGCTCAGCGCCGCCCCCGCGCGCCGCAGCGGGCAGCGGCGAGGCACGTAGCACAGCACGTCCAGGCCCAGCACCGCCGTGGTGCACAGCGCGGAGGGGAGAGAGGTCGCGGGCGCGGAGGAGGAGGTGGCGGAGGAGGTGGAGGGTGCCGAGGTGATGGAGGTGGTGGAGGAGGCGGGTAGCGTGTGGAAGGAGAAGCAGGGGGAGGCCTGCGGGGGCCACGGGCACAGGTGGAGGGGTGATTGCAGATGCCGACGCGGTGATGCAAGCTTGAGGGCCCGACGCTGTCGTAAGACCCTTTGGAGTGTAACCCACAAATCACAGTCCATCCATGGTTGCGAAGGCAACAGCAAGTCGGTCCCCATGCAGACATGCATCTTCCGCGTGTTTGAAGGCTGTGGTAACGCACGCCAGGCTGCGCACCTGCGGCGCTGTGATGTGCGCGGGGTCCACCAGCGGCCGGCACAGCACCACGGAGCCGCCGCCGGCACCGGCCCCGGACGAGGGGCCGGAGGATGAGTTGCCGGAGCCGCCGCCCGGCAGGCTGTCCACTGCTCCGGGGGCGTCCTGCGACAGCAGTACCAGCTTGCTGCCGCTGCCACCGCTGCGGGGTGCAGGGTGTGAAGGGCGAGTAGGAAACAGAGTAAACCTTCAGGGGCGCAGTGGAAGGGGAAGTGAGTGGGGCGTGTGCGGAAGTGTGTGCGGAAAAGGTAGGGGCAGGGCCGAGCGGCTGGAGCCGTTTGGGTACCCAAGCCAGGGTCATAACCCTTGCCACCCCCATGTCGTACAGTACCCCCTTGATGGCCTCAACCATAGGCTGGCCTCCCTGCTTGCACTTCTCACATGCGCCCTCGCTGCACCCTTCATACCGGCACTGTGTGCTTGAGGCTAGCGCGCTGCTAATACACGCATGTGGGCCAGGTGCCATCAGTCACTCATGCTAGTACAGCTGTACTGGTGCTGTGCACCCTACCTGCGTGTCTGCCAGGTAGGTCAGCCCCGGCGCATCCAGCTGCACCACCGCTCCAGTGCGCCTTCGCTACACCTCCCACCCCCGCCTCACAAGCCAGGCACAGTAACCCATCTGCGCTGGGGCTGGTGCGCTAACCCTACCTGGGGTCAGCCAGGTAGGACAGCCCCGGCGCGTCCAGCTGCACCACCGCCACCGCCACGGCCGCCTGCAGGGCGCGGGCCAGGCCCTGGGGGCCGCTGCCGGGCAGCTCCGTCACGTCCAGGCGCAGGGGCAGCTCGCAGCTGTAGCATGTGGGGGCAGGGTGCAGAGGTTTGGGAGGAGAGGAGAGGAGAGGGTTAATGGCAGTGGGTGTGCGTCGCGTTGACCTGGTGCTGGCGCTGGGGAAGGAGACTGCAGAGGCACTGGGCAGTACCTTCCAGGGTAAGGGAAGGTAGGAATCCTACAATGCTCCTTTGTTCATATTGCAGTTGCCAGAGCGCCTCCCTACTCTTTGTTCGCGCCTTCATAGCGCGCGTCGGGCCCGCTTCCAACCCACCGGAAAATGCGATGCCCCTTCAGCCATTCTTCAAACGATGGTAACGAAGTTACTGTTAGCTGTGCGCTAGCTGTGCCGTCGGGCCGAAGCCGGACTAGCTGCAGGCTCCCCGCGTCCGGGTATGCAGCGAGGCACACTGTGCCTTGACACAATTGCGACGTTTTCAATAGTGCTGCTGATCTGAGAGCCTCATCCTTGCTCGACGCGAAAAAGCCAAGAAGGCAGAGCGGCTCAGGTAACAAGTCTGCAACATCTGCAGAAGCGAAGAAGCGCGCGGAAGCAGGCTGTCAGTACCGCAGCAACGCCACAGCTAGCCCAGAGCCATTTACGGTCATAAGCGAATCCACCTCGTAGCTCTGGGCTGTCCGCGGTGCAGTTGGCGCAGCCCAGCACCGTTGAGCCCTCGTCTGCGTCCGCTTGCCCCAACAACACCACTGCGCCGGACGACAACAAGGATTGTTGCAAGCTTTCAAGTACTGTGACACTTCCCATGCTGGACTAAATCTCGTGACAGCCTGGTCGGCTTGCACTGTCTTGCACAGTCGTCTTGTGAAGTTTCAGGGTCACGCAGCCAGTCACCTGGAGCTCATATAAACAGTATGGCACGCACTTGAATGGCAACTTACGTCCAACTCCTCAAAGCCATGCCATGGTTCTGCTAGCCGACTCCATCAAATTACTAAAACCGGTCGTACTGAAGTACAAGAGGGACCTCCCTTGTGCACACCTCTCAACAAGCGCAGCGCAACAGCTGCCAAGAGGTTGTGTATATAGCAACTGCTCACAACAACACAACAATGGCACAACGCTAACAGAAGGAAACGCGACGGAACGTCTTTCATCAAATACAAGGTGCACCACCCCACCCTCCCCTGCTCTGCTCACCTACAGTTCGTCACGCTCAGCCTCACAAACCGACTACACTGACTACAATGCGAGTAATTCTTCCGCTCTTAACGGACTATCCGTCCCTCGCAAGCCATCTCCGTAACACCACTCCACGTTCTTCCGTGCCTGCTCCACAGTGCCCACGCATCTCTCCTCTGCATGCACGTCGCTGGCCTGCAACCCTCGCAGCCCCAGACTCGCAGAACTCGCTCGGCGCGCTGGCGCCCCCAAGTACCCTCTCATGCTGCTAGCACCTGCAGTCCTGCACCACCTTGTCCGCTGCTGGCTCTGCCCTCCTCACTGGTAGCCATTGCCAAACCACTCCTCGATGACGCTTTGCTCAAGGTCGAAGCGAATGCTGATCTGCATATACATTGCGGGGCATGCAGCACATTGGTCAGCGTTCTGGGTCTACCAATGGCTGGATGAGCAATATCGCTACGCCCACAAGCCTAAAGCAGGAACACAGCGAGCTGCAGGAGCACCATGCACCCTGGTAGGGGTTGTCGCCTTCATGCAATACCGTTTTCCACGGCAGCGCGCTCGGGCGACGCCTCTCAATCCCTGCCCAAATGTATTCCGTTGCCCAAAGCCCTGCCCTTCATGACCCCAGCCCCAGCTCAATCTCGGCCTCAGCCTCCCGCACACGCCCCAAGCGCACGAACTCCGGCACCCCGCACACTCACCGCTGTGCCCACCACGGGGCGCGGCGGCAGGCCCTTCTGGCTGCGCGCCCGCTCCTTGAGGAAGGCGCGCACGCGGTCCGTCTGCCCCAGCGCGCCGATCAGGTAGGCCACACCGTCCAGCTTGTCCATGTACTGGGGGCACGGATGAAAGGGGGGCATAGATGAAACACAAGGAAACAGCGGTAGGCGTCAGCGAGTCACGGAAACGTTGCTACCCTGCAAGCGAAGGAAAAGCGTTTTAGGAGCGTGGGGATGTGCAGGGAGAGGTGTTTGCACTAAGGAGAGAGTGGGAAGTATTGAGTACGGCACAGGCCATAGGTGCGAGCCCATGGCCGAACATAAGTACATGATCGTTGCCCAACCAAGCGAGGTGTGTGGTGGGTGCCGCGTGACCAAGCCGGCGGTTGTGCAAGGCAGTAAAACGGCAGGCCCAGCGCTTAACCGTGTGTGTCTGAGTTTGATCGTGTCCGCATAAGCAAAAACATTTAAGCAGTTTATTAGCGCCTCAGCACAACCTGGCTGCAAGAAGTGTGAACTGCGCAGGGACGGCAAGCATAGTGCATTACGCGGGGCGTATGTCCCGCCGGGTCCTCGCCAAAGCCCTACCTGCTCCTCCGTGAGCTTGAAGCTTCGCTGCTCCAGGTGCGTCCACATGATGTTGAGGCACACGAACGTCTTGCCGGGGATGTCGCGCCGCACAAACGACACGTCGTACGTCTTGCCGTACTTGGTGTAGATGAGCTGGCGCAGCTCAGCGGCTGGACACGGGGACAGAGCAGCAGAGCGCAGAGCTTCCTGGAGTGCCTTCCGGCGCACAAGGCCAATGCCATGCAAATGGTGGTACCGCCCATCTAGCGCAGGTGCTTCCGTGCCTGGCACCGCCAGCTGCCCCGTCCAAGCTTTGATCCTGCCCCAGCGAGCCAACCGCCTGCAGCGCAGTGCGGTCGGCAGCCTCCATCTGCCACTGCTGTACGACGTAGCAACGCGTGCACTTTTATGCACACAATTACCCCTGAACGCCCGTCCATTGTAGGCCGCCGCGCCGTCGGGCTCCCAACACCCGCACTGTACCATGCAGTACCGCCCCGCCTGCCCCGCCGCGCCCCTCCCCCCATCCCGCGCCTCACCCGTCAGCGGCTGCCTCATCTCCTCCTCCGTCACCTCGCTGTCGAACGACGCCGTGGACACCGCGATCTGGCCGATGCGGCGGTTGAGCGCAGCCGCCAAGTCGCCGTCGTCCGCGTCGCTGAACGACCCGCTGGTCAGCGGCCGCATGTCGAAGCCGCTGCCCACGTCGTCGTCGCTGCCCAGCGGCCCGCCCGGCCCCCGCGTGGCGGTGCTGCTGCTGCTGCTGCTGCTGGTGGCCAGGGGCATGTCGTCCTCGTCCAGGGAGGGCCGGGAGGAGGTGGGCAGGCTGTTGAGGCGGGTCTGGCCGGGAGCGCAGTGAAGGGGAGCACAAGGGGGATTTAAGAACCAGTAAAGCGTACGTAGCAGCGGAGTATGCAGTTGGGAAAGTGATTACTTATGGCCCCGGAGCAAGGGGAGGGCAAGACAGGGCCGGGTGAGGCCGGGCGGGGCTATGGGTGGGGCGGAGTGGGGTGCCGGAGCTGCCTGGTCGCCCAAGGGGGCCAGGAGTTTGTCGTGTGCTAAGATGGAGAGTGCATAATGCGAAGTGTGGAGGCGTGCAGTGTAACGGGGTCCAGCTGCGATAGCGGCGAGCTGAAGTGTCTGCTAATCGCCGTAACCAGAGCTCCTTGGCCCGTCCCAAGCGGGTGCGAAAGGCAGCAACCCGGGAGTCGGCGGGAGGAGGTTAGGACGTACTGCGGCATGAGCCCACCTGCAGGTCCTCTATGGCGCGCTCTGCTGACGCAGCCGTTGACGGCTCCCCTGTGGGGGTGCTCTCGTCTGCACAGCACAAGAGGTCACACGAAGGTCAGCTAGGTACGGCATTGGCTGCCATTGTCAGCGTTCCGTAGCGTCCCAAAGGCTGGAGTTGAAGCCACGCTGGCTGCAACCCTCGGCCCTCCCGCCCTCCAGCCCTTCTGCCTCCGCTTTGCAGCAATGCCCCTTGTTGGCTTGCGACTGTTAAGTTGTTACAGCAGTATCACGGACGCAGGAGCACGGCCCCGTGGGCAGAGGCATTGCACCCTTGTGCTGCAGGCCACAGCTTCCCTGTGTCTGGGGCCCACCTTGAGCCTCGTCGTTGCCGGCCGTGTACTCGTAGTTTTGTGTGCGCCAAATACGTGTGGACTTCGGCCCCCAGTTCCCATCAGAAACATCAAAGAACTTCTTCACCCAGTCGCCGAGAGCGTGAACCCGTGTCGAGGAGCGCCTCGCGATGGCGTGAAACGCGTGGCCGTGGTGCACGCACGGTGTCAACGCTGTTTGGTGTCTTGTCCTTAATGGTTTGTTATGTATGTGGTGTTGCATTGTGTTGGACAACATGTTGTGCCAGGAAGTGGGCAGAAGTCAACTAGGGGTGTGACAGCCCCGGACCCAACTAGGAGCACCCAGAGTCACAGCGTAATTGCAGTATAATGTATAAGCTGCTCACCTATGGTTGTATTCAGAGAGCTATGCAGGCCGTTGCCCCTTTCAGATGTCCCCATTGCGATCCTCGAGCTCGGGCTTGGGGTCGAGGGTATGCTGCGGAACAAGGGCGTACCGGCCTTTGCTACGTCGAAACAGAGCATTGCAGGTAGACGTCTCACCTGCTTAACTAGAGCTTGTGCAGGGTTGGGCAACATCCCGCCCCACACTACAACCTGCGACGGTCTGCACTGTACTCTTTCCATGGACCTCAATGCAACAACATGCTAGCCATTGCTGCTAGCCCATGAGCGTTGGCGTGTGAGCGCAGTGCAACTTAGTTTGCGAAGCTCTGCCTGGCTCTGCCAACTGTTCTCGCGGTCAATTCGACAGCATGTCGACGGGACTCAACAATTTTACCCTGGATGACGACGAGGAGGGACAGGTCGAGCTGTCCCAGCCTGCCTCGTTACCAACTGCTACCATCGCACCCTCGCTGGCAGCTGCAGCCGAGGCTGCACTGCCAACCCCAACGCCGGCCCCTCAGCCTCCACAGCCTGTCTCGGCATCGTCGGAAAGGGAATCTTCGGTTATCGTGCCGAGCGCTTTTGCGCATCCTCCCGCCAACACGTCCCTGCTCCAGCGCAGCGGTACCTCTCTGGCCCGCAGCGCAGCTGCTGAAATGTCTGCAAAGAAGGCCATCGAAACAGCACAGCAGATAAGGTCGTTAACGCCGACGACCAGCATCCTGACCGTCAAGTTTGTGGGCCCTCCCGGAGAAGCCGTGGACCCAGAGCTCGGGCTCAAGTCCCTCGCGCATGCCATCCAATTGCTGCACGAGAACTGCGACAGAATAGAGGAGGCGGAGGTCACCTTGCAGGTGGGCTACGAGCCTGCACTGCGCGCCTGCCGCCGCATGGAACCAGTGTGCTGCTGCGCTGTAATTCGTACTCACACACCCCGCTGTATCCCGTCCGATTCCTTCCACTTTACCAGCCCCTACTCGACCAGTCACTGGCTGCCGGGCCTACAGCCCTTGCTTGGCCCAGAGCAGTGCAGTGCCACGTGTCTCACGGCCGGGCTTGCTCCCTGCTAAGGAGCACCCCTTTGTTCTCAATCCGGACGCATCCGTCATGGCGTGTTGTGTTCCACTCTCAGACGTTGTGGTGGCACGTTCCGATACCCAAGTCGCACTTGCCCCCCACCCCTCTATCAACCAGCTGCCCGTGTCACGCAGTATACCACCTCACCGTACGTTTCTTTGACAATGGACACCACTTTGCTTCCGGGGCGTTACATTGCACCCTCGCTTCCCCCGCTCCCCCCAGGCCCTCATGCGACACCACGCCCGGTTGGTGGCCGGCGGGCGGCTGCTGGAGCAGCAGGTGGGCAGGGCTGAGACAACCATACAACTTGCAATTTACTTCAGGCAAACCTAGTTTTTAGTTCCTGAGTTTAAATGAAACCACCCTCTGCAGTTTGCACCCGACACCTCAACTCAGTCGTGAAGATGCGTGTCAGCGTGTGCCCTTCACAGCGCGTCCCCAACCCTCCCCCAGGTGGTGCTGGACGTGCTGCGGGGCGGGCCGCGCAGCCTGGGCTACGACGCGCACGGCAGACCGCTGGCGGCGCTGGTCATGTTCAGGTGGGTCAGCGCGACGGGTCAACGCTAGGCTGGGCGAGGGGCCGTGTGCCCTGCGCAGGCATGTACCTGCGGGGCGCTGTAAAACCGGTCAGGTGTGTAAAAGGAGCAGGCAGGGATCGCGTCCAGCAGGGGTAACTCAGTAGCAGGACGGCGTGTCGGCCGCGAGAGGGCGGGAAATTGGAAGCTGCTTATGCAGGAAGGGTGTGTACAAGGAGGGGCATGGTACACTGGGTGATGGGAGCTTGTATGCCTGCGTACTCCAGAGCTCACGCATGCCGGAGCACCGTGGGGCAAGTTGTACACAGAGCTGTATGTTGCTGGCGTGCACCGAGGGGTGGGTTGCCTGTGGTACGTCATGCACCACGGCAGTTTTGGCTTCGGCCCATTCAGCTTGCATCGCTTACATTTCGTCGTGCCCCTTGGCCCATGTGCAGGTGCTGCCTGCGCTGGGCGGCCTTCAGCGCCGACCCGCAGGCCTGCTCCGTGCTGGAGCACTTCACCGCACTGCTGGCGCACGCCACGGACGAGGACGTCATCGCCGCGAGGTACCACCAGCACCACGCCTCCGCCGGGGGCCACGAGCAGCAGCAGCAGCAAGCGCAGGGGGAGGGGGAGGGGGACCTGCTCGGGGAGGGGGACGGCGGGAGAAGCGACGTGTCGGGCGCGGCGCCGGGCGGCGCTACCGGCGAGATGGCGTACTGGTAAGCGCAGGTGCTGTCGCGCTGGTGGTTGGCGCACACCACGCAGCCCCGCTGCACATCTCGCGGCACGTGAGATTACAGAACGCTGGGAGGTGCAAGTGCAAGTGCGTGCGTACCATATGCCACACAGTGTAAGCACCACTCGATTGTGCAACCTCTGCACCGCTGGCCCGTTCTTCGCTTCTGCTTGTCAACCCATTTCCTCTTCGCGTACGGGCACCAGCGTTTCCGTGATTCCCTGACGCCTCACACGGTTTCTCGCATTTTACGCGTACCCCCGGCCCCCACCAGGCTGTCCGTCACGTCCACGCTGCTGGCCATGGTGGACCCCCACCTGCCCCTGGCAGCCACCGGCCCCGCCGGCGCACCCTCCAACGGCCGCCACTCCCCCGGGCCCCTCTCCCACCCAAACCCTACGCCCCTGGCTGCCGTGGCCGGCGACGCGCGTGCCTCCGTGGCCCGCGCCGCCAGCGCCGCCGCCGCCAAAGTGGCGGAGCTAAAGGAAAAGATGAACAACACGTTCAGCGGCATGAGCCTGTTCAGCAAGGGGCTGCTGGCGAGGAAGCGGGCCAACAGCGGAGCGGGGGCGCTGCCGCCGCTCCCGCCACCGGCGGACGCGGCCGGGGCTGCTGCAGCCACTGCCGCTGCTGCCAACCCTGCCGGGGAGGAGGTGCACGGTGCGGGGGGCGGCGTAACCGTACAGCGGCAGCCGTCGGGTTCGCAGTCCTCGGTTACGGGGCGTGACAGCGGTGCTATGGTCGGTAGCGCCAGCAGCTCGCAGGCAGGGGAGGGGGTGCAGCAACAAGGTAACCAACAAAACCAACAGCAGCAGCAGGGTGCGGTGCACCCGGGCCAGGCGTTCCGGCAGCACCTGGACCTGGTGGTGCAGAAGACGTACGGGCAGGTGCGCGACAGCCTCAAACGCAGCGTCAGCGCGGTGCTGCAGGACTGCATGCAGGCGCAGGGGCAGCTGCAGGGCGGGCCCGGCTCGCCCCTGTCGCCGCGTGTGGAGGCGCACGGAGGCGAGGGGCGGGAGGGGGCGGGCGAGGAGGGGCGGAGCGCGGAGGAGGAGGCAGGTGAGGACTGGGGCCGCGGCACGGCTAAGGAGGGGTCGTTGTGCCTGGACGCCGCAGCTAGCACGTCCGTACGTCACAATGGTGCCATTTCGTGAGCCGCCGTGTTTGATTGCACAACATGCAGCTGCTATAACTGCGTTACCATGGCGCATCTGGCGGCGTTCTCATACGCATCCGACGCGTTACGTGGTACTTAATCTGTAGGAATCATTTCATATCAAGCACGATACGCCCCGCTAGCCTTGGTTTGCTCAGTTTCTGCCCCTGACCTCCTGCCACAGCCGAGGCCGCCGCCGCTGCGGCGGTTGCCGCGCAGGAGGCCCTGCAGCAGCAGCTGGCGCCGTGGCGGGAGCTGGTGGCCGTGCTGGCGGAGCACCTGGCGCTGCTGCGGGCCGCGCACGTGCCGCGCATCGTCATCAAGTGTCTGTTCAAGCAGGTGATAAAAAACACCGCTATGCCACGGCGGGACGTGATGATTCATGTACTACTGGTGCGGCTTGCGACACCGTGCTAGCGCTTTAAGGCCCCGTACATGCCGCGCACCGTCATCAAGTGCGTGTCCAAGCAGGTAGGTACGCTGGCAAGACAAGTTGGATCCGGCACTGAGCTCGCCGTGCACCATCCTTCACCCATCGTGCAGTGGCCACCAGGCAACTCCAGGTCATTTCTGTAAATTGCACCTAAACGCGTTATCCCCTCCTCCCCTTGGCCCCAGACGCTGTCCTTCATCGACGTGCAGCTGTTCAATCAGCTGCTGCTGCGCCCCGAGTGCTGCTGCACCTCCAACGCGCGATACCTGGTGTCGGGGCTGCAGCTGCTCAACGCCTGGCTGGGAGGAGGGGAGCAGGGCGGAGCGGCGGCGGCGGGAGCGGGGGCTGGGGCGGCTGCCACGCCCAGCCAGGGGGAGGACCTGGGCGTCCTGGCGGTGGAGCTGAGGCACATCCGGCAGGTGCGGCATTGCGTGCACACCGTTTGGCCATGTAACATATAAAGCTGCCTTTCCGCAAGGCGCAGGTGAAGGTAGCAATTAACTGACAGCCACCTACCTGGCCAACTGCCCTCCGTGGCCTGGTTATGGCATGGGCCTACCAGAGGTGGAAACACTTCCACCAATCCACCCTCACACACACCCTTCTTCCTGCCCCCGCAGGCCGCCCAGCTGCTGGCGCTGGTGAACAAGGGCGCGCTGCGGCTGGACGACATCACCTCGCTGTGCCCCGACCTCAACGTGCAGCAGCTGTACCGCCTGGCCACCACATTCTGGGACGACACGCCGGAGCCGCCCGCACCCCTCCTCCCCCTTCCTCCCCCGCCCTCCGGCCCCCGCTCCGCGCGCCCGTCCATCTCCAGCGCCCCCGCGGACGACGATACACCCGCAGCACCCACACCCGCACCCGGCCAGGACCACCACCACCACCAGCAGCAGCAGCAGGGCGAGGCGGAGGAGCACCCGGAGGACGAGCTGCCCGTGTCGCCGTCGGCGCCATCGGCCTCTGCGCCGTCGGCGTCGGTGGCGTCCCCGTCGGCGGGCCCGGCGTCGCCGTCGCTGCGGTCGGGCAGCGTGGTGTCGGCGTCCGCCGCCTCCGCCGTGTCGCGTACCGTGTCTGGGGAGGTGCTGGAGGAGATGAAGCGGCGGCACGCGGTGGCCAACAACGGGGGGCTCATCGTCACCTTCCTGCTGGACGAGGACCCCACGCAGGTGAGTGGAACGGAAAGGGGTCGGGTACACGGGAGGGAAGGACCCGGCTACGGGGTGCACGTGTTCTTCCCGCCTTGGGCTTGGCCGCCCCGCCCTCAACTTGCTGCTGTTTACCTCTCACACGCTACCCGCCACGCTTCCCAGCCCTTATGCGCTCGATGGTTACTCATACAGCTCCATTTCCCCCCGGCCCGTACCCCTGGCGCAGCTTATTGCCCCCGGCGGCCGCGTGTCCCGGCAGCTGCTGCGGCTGGTCAACGAGCCGCTGCTGCACCTGCCGCTGGAGGAGCTGCCGCCGCCGCTGCGTGGCCCTGACTGCCCCGCGGAGGTGTTTGCTTACCTGCTGGAGGGGGAGGCGGCGGTGGCGGGGGGCGGGGGCGAGGCGGCGGGTGTCATCGTGGTGGGGGCGGACAGCGCGGGAGGGGCGGCAAGCGGGGTCGCGTAACGCCGTAGATGTGGAGCTCCGTCTGGAGGTGCTGGCTCGATGACCTGACGGCGGAGGGGCGATAGTGGGTGACATGGTGAGCCAAGCTGTGCGCGGAGCGGGTGAGGGTTGCGGGGTGGGTGAGGGTTGCGGGGTGGGTGAGGGTTGCGGGGTGCCGTACGCATGGGGTACGTTGCCGCGTAGGGTTGTAAGCCTTTGGGGCAAAGGGATGGGTGCACACCTGGTGCAAGATGCGGTTGTGCGGCGTGGCAGTCGGGTTAGGGTGCAGACCGGTTGCTGCCGCTGGACGTGAGTCTGCTGTTTGTTGTTGGCACCTCGGCAGCTACACGCACCACCGAGCTGTTGGTGTCTAGCCAGTGCGCGGCGGCGCCGACGAGCATACGCTTGCGTTGGCTTCAGCATGCTGTCCCTGCTGCTTGCTACGTAACACGCATGTGCAGGCAGTTGTTACGTGTACCGACAAACCAGCACTTGCGTCAACCCTGCTTCTTGCATGAAAGTGATACGGCCTGAATGACATGCTGATTTGACACCTCACAGTGCCTGATGTTATGCGGTGGACATGAGGTGACGGAGTGGTACACAGCTGTGTAGACGGTGATCCAGGCATGCGACTGCTGAGTGGAGCGAGCCCAGCACCAAGGGGAGTTGAGTGTTCCCATGGTCCATGTTGCTGTTACCGTAAGGCTTTGCTCAACTCCAAAAGCTGCATGGTCAGCGGTCGCGCTTGGGTTCTGCTATTGCAACCGTCAGACCTTCTGCGTCAGACGGCAGAGTTGTAAGACGACAAGCCGAGCAAGGGAAACAACGGAAACACGTGGTTGGGGCAGCGCTCAGCTGTCGAGCGCGGGGTGTCTTGATACCGGTAACTGACGACCTTCGCGACCTTTAAGCGTACGAACCCTTAAACGCACCAGATATGCGTCGTACTGCCGGTGATGTCCGACTTGACGGGTACTGGTGAACTGCGCCCGGCCTTAAAAGGCTGCATGGAACAATTTGTGACCCATGGGCCGTTCGCGCCATTTGTTCCTTTTATCACAGCTGTCGCGGGCCATACAACCCTCCTTTTACTCTACCATACCACGTACTATCATTTGATTTGCAAAAAAGTATCCTATGCAACTGGCGTTTCTGTCTCGGAAAAGCCTCCTTGGACAGACCCCCAAACAAAGCTTGGCTCTCGCGAGCTGCATGTATCTAGGCTGTACACGCGCACATCCATAACACGTACCCTGGCGCTGTAATAGGATTAATGTCGCAGCGCAGGCACGGCAGGGCCAAACCTGCTGCAGGCCCAACACCTGAGGCTGATACGCTTGTAGACAAGGTCGTCAACAACCAACTAGACACCGTAACTCAAGCTGTTCATGCGGCAGCACAGACGGGCAGCCTCACGGCTCGCATCAGGCTTGACGCAACCTGGGCTTTGTGCGCGCTTGTTCGCTCCTCCGCGACCGAAGCCGGAGCAGAAGCCTTTCATACCTGCCTTGGCGCGCGACCCGTGGCATTGACAGCTCTTGTTGAGATACACAACATGGCCATTCGAACCGTAGCAGAGGCGGGTGGTGCCGCGCGTTCCGCAGCATCCCGCGACCAGCCCTCGCCGCTACCACGCAGCCCGGCCGCCGCGGACGACACCACCCCTAACGCCAGCGACGCGGGCGCGTGGGCGGACACCCTGTACCACAGCTCCACGCTCATCGAGTCCTGCCTGAGCAGTACCGCGGTTCAACAGCCCCCTGATAACCCACTCCGCACGGCACTCGGTGGCGTTCAGCCCAGCGGGGGGATCGGCACGGAGGCAGCGTGCTCACACGTACAATCCGGAGCCTTCAAGCTGCTGGCTGTGCTGCTGCGGAGTGGTGCGCTGCCCGCTCTCAGCCGGCTGCTGGCGGCAGAGGTGCACCGGGGCACTGCTGCAGTGCTGGACACGGACACCGTCATGTCCGCCCTGCAGCCGCTGTCCCGAATCATGGACCTCGCGTGCAAGTATCCATCGGAGCCGCTGCAGATAGGCCCGGCGCACTGCTCGGCCCCGCCGTGCTCCGTGCGCTGGCGGCCAGCGGCGTGGTGGAGCACGTGTGCAGGTTCGCGGTGACGCGGCTGGCGGGGCAGCGGGCGGGCGGGGGCATGGCGGGACTGTCGGCGGAGAAAAAGAGCAAGCACGGGCGGTTCATTATGGAGCTTATGTCCGATGCGATCCAGCTGGCGTACCAGACCATACGAGACAACGGCGTGGGCAGAGCGGCAGCTGACGCGAAGGCGCTGCTGTCGTCGCCGTGCCTCCAGGTGGGTCCCGGGCCACCCTCCTGTACCACATAACGCCGTACCGGCAACACGCTCAGCAGTTGCCCATACTGCGCCGTAGGGCTGACTTGCTGGCCCAAACACGGTTAGTCACTTAAGCTGCTGGTTATTACCCAGCGCGCGTGACAGCACAACGTCAACGAACCGCATGAACACTGGTCCAATGCACATCGCAGGCATGCGGTTCACCTGGCCCCATCCAAGCAATCGCAGCACCCTTACCTTGCCCGTCCCCACTTTCCGCTTCCCTCCCTCCTCCCCGCAGTACCTGGTGAACCTGCACGTGGTATCCCAGCTGCACGCCCTGGACGGCGGTACGACGTACGGCCTGCCGTACGACAAGCTGATGGCGCTGGTGTACAAGCAGCAGGGCAGTGCGGGCGCAGGCCGGCGCGGCCCGGCAGTTCTGGACGGCTTGGGGCTGCGCAACGCCTACACGCTGTGGCGCATGAGCATGGGGGTGGGGCCCGCGAGCCGCTGCACCGTCACGGTGCCTAGGCTGGGTCCCCGCATGGTGGTGGGGCTGCTGCTGAGGAAGGCCCGCGCCGCAATGGACAGCTGGCAGCGCTGGGCCGGCGTGGGCGGCAGCCACGGCAGGGGCAGCAGCAGGGGCGGCGGCAGCGGCGGTAGGGGCAGCAGCAGCAGCGGCAGCTGCGGCGGCGGCGGTAGGGGCAGCGGCGGTGGCAGCGGTGGCGGTTGCGGCGGCGGCGGCGGTAGGGGCAGCAGCGGTGGCAGCGGTGGCGCCGGCGGGGGCAACGGCAACGGCAGCGGTGGCGGTGGCGGCGGCGGCCGTGCTCCTACCACCAAGGGCCGCCACTGCGGCAGCACGGCAAGCGGCACAGGCGCTCCTGCTGCCATCGTGGAAAACACATCGTGCCTTCAGCTGGCCATGGTGTCCATGAGCCTCGTCCAGGAAATCATTTGGCACAACCTCGAGCCATCTTCCGGCAAGGGCCGCCCGGGGTTGCAGGGCGGCGGTGGTGGCGCCAGCGGCGGTAGCGGCGGCGGCGGCGGCGATGCCGTACGGGCAACCACGCGGCGGTCGTGGGCGGCGCGGCGGCGGTTCGCTGACACGTGGTGGCCGCTGGTGGTTGCAGCCGTGCACGCGGAAATGGACGCGGAGGGGGAGTTTCAGGAGCCCCGGGCGCTGATGCCGCTTATGCGGGACGTGCTGGGCCTTGAATTGCTCCCCGCACATTGGGGGCCTGCAGCGCCGTCAGCCGCAGGTAAGAGCTCAAAGGGACAAGCCTGCAGAGGCGCACGCGTAAGCATAGTAGTGGATGTCTTTTATACCGTAATCTGGGGCGACTGGTAAGAGCCTCCAAGGACATACCCTGTCACGAGGCTGTACGGGTGCCCTAATCTGGTTGGGACTGCTGCACGTGTTAAGAGCTTTGGTGGCATGGCGACACAGGCGGAAACCAAGGGCGTCACCTCTGCGATACACTAAATTTTGTGTGGCATTTCCCATCCGCTCCCTGCCTTACCCCCGCCAGGCGCCGCCGCGCCGTCGACCTCCGCGCGGCAGCCTTCCCCTGCCCCCTGGCTGTCCGCCGCCCTGTCCGCCGGGTACCTCCCCTGCCTGGAGCGCTTCACACGGACCATGGCCTCGCCTGCGTGCACCTACCCCGCGACCCTGGAGGAGCGCGTAATTGCGGTTTTGGAGCTGCTGCGGGGGCGGGGGCTGGCGTTGCTTGCACAGCACGGCGAGGAGCGGCAGGCGGCGGCGCTGGTGGTCACGGCGGTCAAGGCCACGGCGGTGCTGGCGGGCGGGGGCGTGTGCAGGCAGGCCGCGTTGGAGCGGTTTGTGGGCATCTCTGGTCGTCTGATGGCGTTGTTGCTGGAACATGAGGAGGAGACGGCGCGGCTCAGCGAGCTGATGGGTCGCACGCGGCCAGTCGGGGGCGGCGAAATGGCGGCGGAGCAGCAGCAAGAACAGCAGCAGCAGCAGCGGCGGGAACAGCGGGCCAAGCTGCTCCGGTTGCTGACCCTGTGCATGGCGCGCTGGCTGCCGTGGTGCGCTGTGCTGCTGCCCCGGGCGCGGGCCGAGGCGGAGGCGGGTCTGGGCCCCGAGGCAGGTGGGGGCCCAGGGGTGCACGCTCTGCTGCTTGGTTCCGGCTGCCGCATGGTGCGCCTGGCGGGGCTGGCCCGGGGCGCGGCGCAGGGGCGGGGGGACGCGCGGGGAGCGCAGAGCTGGGGGCGGCTGCTGGCGGCGTGCGGCGGTTTGGGGGAGGGCTAGCAGGAGGCCGCGGCGGCGGCGTGGGTGCAGGGGCAGGAGGGCCGCGTGTTCCTGGGGCTGGCGGCACTGCTGCCCCCGCCCTGCGACGTGGCGCGGGTGGTGCTGCCCTGGTGCAGCAACACGCTGTGCACCAGCCTGGAGGGGGACAGCGAGGCGGGGCTGCAACTGGTGGCGTGCGGGGGGCGGTGCGGAGGGGCGGGGTGCGGCGGGGAGGGCCCGTGCTGCTGCAGGGAGTGCGCCAAGTGGAAGACGGCGTGGCGGGCGGTCGCGTGATGGTAAGCAGCGGACCCAAAAACGTCCTGCAGTGTGTTCACGGGCGCTTTGTGGCCGGATTGGCAGTTGTGCTGCAGCCGTGTCTACGCCTTATAGGAAGCTACCGTATTACCCGACTTGGCGTTGACGCCGTGGGCTTGCCCTCTTGTGACTGTGGGTGCGCTGCGCTGTCACTGTCAGTACGACAATTGGGCTTGAACCCCAAGGGCGATTATATCACACGTTGATGTAGATGGCTGCTGCGGTGTGGTCACGCTCCATAGCGGAGAGGGCCCTGGTTAGGAGCGGAGAGGGCCAGAGGGCCCTGGATAGGAATTGTAGGGACAAATCGACTGCGCTTAACTGCCTTGCAGCTTTTTGGCAGCAGCTTTGCTCTGCGCGTTGAGCACCTGGCTTTCGAATTGCGGAAAAGGAGGGTGGTTTATATTCGTTGGGCAGTGCGATGGGGACTGGAATAAGGAGGTGCCTGTCTACGAGCCGCTGCTGCACCTGCCGCTGGAGGAGCTGCCGCCGCCGCTGTGTGGCCCCAACTGCCCTCCCGAGGTGTTCGAGTACCTGCTGGAGGGGGAGGAGGCGGCGGTGGGCGGGGGAGGAGGCAAGGCGGCGGGCGTCATCGTGGTGGGGGCACACGGCGCGGGAGGGGCGTGACGGCAGAGGGGTAGTTGCCGACAGCACCAGAGGCTTGACGGAGTGGAGGGACGAGCACGGGAGGGGCGGCAAGCGGGGTTGCGTGACGGCGGAGGGGTGATCGGGGGCACCAAAGCCAACAGCGAGGACAGTGGGCGCCGACAGGGGATTTCCTGGTGACAGCGCAAAAGACGGCGGGCGTCATCGTGATGGGGGCAGACAGCGCGGGATGGGCGACAAATGGGGTCGCGTGACGGCGGAGGGATGGGCGCTGACAGTGCCAGGGGGTGGAGCGGTGGACGGAGCGGGAGGGCAAGCGCGTGAGGTGCAGGCTCGGTGGCGTGACGGCGGAGGGGTGACCGGGAGGGGCAAGTGTGGGGTTGCGTAATGGCTGAGTGGTGCGCGTCGGCAGCGCTACGGGAGGTCCTAATGACAGCGCGAGAGGCTGCGGGCGTCATTGCGGTGGGGGCAGACAGCTGGGGAGGGGCGGCGAGTGGGGTCGCGTGGCGGCTGAGAGGTGGAGCTGCCTTTGACAGCGCAGGAGGGGCTAGCGCGGTGGCCTTACGGCGGAGGGGCGATGATGGTCAGGGATGTGGGGTGGCGTACGGTATGCATGGCGTACGTTGCCACCCATGGTTGTAAGTCTTTGGGGCAAGGGGGTGGGTGCACGCCCGGTACGATGCATCTGTGTGGCGTGGCGGTTGGGTTGGGGTGTAGGCCGGTTGCTGCTTGTGGACGAGCGCCTGCTGGATGTTGTTGGCACCTCAGCAGCTTTAGGCTTCACTTAGCTTCTGGTGGTCGGCCATTGCGAGGCGGCGCCGAGAAGCTACAGCTGTACGCTTGCTGTGGTTTCGGATTCTGTCGCTTGTGCTGCTGCGGAGCATGCATGTGCAGACAGTAGTTCCTTGTACCCGACCAACCAGAACCTGCATCACCCATCCTTCTTCCATTGACGGTAAACACGTGGTACGCATGCGCGACATACTGGTTTGGCACCTCACAGTCAGGCCTCCGGCCTGCCCCGGCCAGCCTCTGCTCCGGTTTCAGACCCCGCCTCGGCCGTTGGCCCCGCCTTTGCCCCCGCCTCGGCCGTTGCCCCCGCCTCGTCATCAGCATCGTCATCAGCATCAGCCCCCGGCCCAGTTCGCGCCCCGGCCCTCGCTTCAGCTGCACGCCACCTGCTGTAGCAGGCTGTAAGTCCCCAGCCTCCCAGCATCTCTTATCCTGGTCAACGGGCCCAAGACCCTGGCGGATAGAGCGCTGCATCAGCCCTCTGCTGCGCTTTCGCCTGCCGCACCTGGCACACGGCCACTGGCACGACGAGCAGCAAAACGCATGGAGCGACGGGCGCTCCGTGCTGCTGTGCTTTGCAAACGCCGGGGGATGCGTCTTGAGCGGGGTTAGTAGGGTACCAGCCAACGGAGACTCCCCCTATGGCTGGCCACAGCTGTGCAGTAACGAACCCGACCCCTGACCTGTGCGGTTCGGGTGTCAGTGCGAACAGTGTTGGCACTTAGCAGCAAGCGACTCCAGTACAATCAGATTCAGCTTACAGGAGAGGCACAGGGATTCAGGTGGAGAGTAAAAGAGGCTGCATGCCGGGGGCACGTCAGCCCCGAGTCAGACGGTGCTCCCAGTAAAATCCCTCTCTCAAAGCACGCGAATGCCATTGCGCCATATCGAGCACAAACAGCGGAAACACTACCTGTAGTACAAAATGTAATTCCTTTGTGTTGGGCCCATACGTCGAGTCAAACGCACAGCTCTATGTCGCAACAGGGACACGGGCGAGTGCTCGCTTGCGGGTATGGCTTCGCGCCAGAAGATCTCCTCGCTGCAAAAGGCCACATTGCTGATCTCTTGAAAGCTGTACGCCCTCATGAGGAGCGAAGCAGCCTCACCCCGCGCGAGCGGATCTTGGCATCCCGGGCTTTAAGCTCGCTGGGAGACCTTGCCAGGGACCAGATCGGCGCTCCAACAGTAGCTGCCTTCGCGCATGCGAACCTGTCGGCCTGGTCGGCGTTGCTGAAGGTCAACAGCATTGCCATTCGCACGGTTGCTGAAGCGGGGGGTGCCGCGAGCGCGGCGGCAAACAGCCGGCATCCGGAGCGGAGTACCAGCAGTTCATCAAGTTCGGAGGTTCCCAAGGCAAGCAGCGCTGCGGCGTGGACGGAGGCAGTGCAGAACAGCTCAGGCCTCCTGGGGACACTCCTTGCCAAATCGCATGAGGACGACCCAAACCAGCACCATGCTGCCTCTATGGAGGCCCATATTCGGCGCAGGGGCTACAGACTGGCGTCTGCGCTGCTGCGCTCGGACGCCCTGCCCGCCCTCAGCCGGCTGCTGGCGGCGGAGCAGCACCGCGGCACCGCCCCCGTCCTGGACGTCGACGGCATAGTTTTTGCTGTGTGGCTCCTAGTTCAACTGCTGCGTCTATCGAGCCTTCGGCCAACGGAGCCCATCTGGCTCGGGCAGGGGCTGGGGAAGGCGCAGCTCGGCCCGACCGTGCTGCGTGCGCTGGCGGCAAGCGGCGTGGTGGAGCACGTGTGCAAGTTCGCGGTGACGCGCCTGGCGGGGCAGCAGGCGGGCGGGGGCACGGCCGGGCTGGGGACCAGGAAGCTCAACAAGTATTTGGATATTGTGATGCAGCTGCTGCGGTGGATGACCAGGTGTGCTGCTGAGGCGCTGGAGGAGACTGGCGAGGTCGCTGCGGACGCCAGGGCTGTGCTGTCTGCCCCGTGCTACCAGGTGTGAGGGACCACACGCTTTAGGAACTCCCTTTTAGCGTGCATGTCGCGCCGCGGCACCGGTGTTACATGTATCGCTGCACAGTGCAATATTAAACTTGCCGAGTTTGTTCCCCTTCCCTTGTGTACTTGTCTGCCGCGTGTTGCTGAGGCGGGGACCATGCGCGTACAACAAACCATCAGCTTACTCCAAGCCTCCAATCCCATGCCCTTCCCCCCCGCAGTACCTGGTGCACCTGCACGTGGTGTCGCAGCTGCACGCCCTGGACGGCGGTACGACGTACGGCCTGCCGCACGACAAGCTGCTGCCGCCCGTGCGCGCGATGGGCGCGGAGGCCGGCAGGGGCGAGCCGATCATGCTCGAATACAGGGGCCTGCAGACGGCCTTCGACCTGTGGGACACGGGGGTACGGGAGGAGGGCACCTACCTGTACACACTGGAGGGCAGGCGGACGGTGCTAGACTTGCTGCTGAGGATGGCCTGCGCCATCCTGGACAGCGCGGACTATTTCGCTGCTGGCGGCCGCGGCAGCAGCAGCAGCAGCGGCGGCGCTGGTGGCCGGGACAGTGGTATGGGGGCCAGCGAGGCAGGGAGCAGCCAGGGGCAGCCGCCTGCTGCACCTGGCCCTGGCCCCGCGGCTGTGTTGTGGGATGTAGATCAAAGGAATAGCTTGCGGGCGCTGCTTTGCGCTCTCGACATCGACACGGGCCTTGCGGAGCGAGACAACAGCGCCGATAGCAGCAGCAGCGGCGACAGTGGCAGCGGCCGCGGCGGTAGCGGCAACGGCGCCAGCGGTGGCAACGGCGAGAACGGCAGGGGCAGCGGCGGTAGCGGAATGGACGCGTCCGGCAGCGGCGCTGGCGCGGGCGGCAGCGGAGGCGGTGGCGCTTGCTTGGGCAGCAAGCACGACGGCCGGGAAGGTGCTGGCGCCGGGCCCGCGGTCGCCAACAGCGCAGGGCCCGCATTTGCACGGCCGTGGCGGTGGTGGCCGCTGGCTGTGCGGACGGTGCGGGCGTTGATGGACGAGGGCGTGGACCATGCGCTGCCGGCTCTGTGTGCGGTCATGGCCTCGCTGTGGGAAGCCGCCGAACCGCCAGAGTCAGGTGCGCCCGGGAAGCGTGCGGAGCCGCAGGACGTGCCATGCCATGCCATGCCTTTGCGGTGTCCCGCTAGAAAGTTCGCCTTTCAGCGCTGACTGCTGTGTGTTATGCCGTTAACGGTGCGCCTATCGCCCGCAACCCCTCAACGCTGCGCCGCCCTCACACGGTTACCTCTCGTTCCACGCGTGCCCCTGCCGCCTCACCACATGCCTTGCAGGCGCCAGCCGGCCGGCTGCCTCCATGCCCCGGCCCGCGAGGTCCTGGTTGCCCGCCGCCCTGTCCGCCGGGTACCTCCCCTGCCTGGAGCGCCTCATGCGGACCGTGGCCTCGCGGAACCCCGCCATCCTGGGGGACCGCGCCCGCATGGTCCTTGGGCTGGTTGCGGCACAACGGCTGGTAATGCTGGTGCTGCACGGCGAGGAGCGGCAGGCGGCGGCGCTGCTGGTCACTGCGGTCAAGGCCACGGCGGTGCTGGCCCACGGCGGTGCGTGCAGGTGGTTCCCGTTCGCGATATACCAACAGATTCCCATCGCCCCGGTTCTGGCAGTGAAGCTAGTTACAAAGGGCAGCAGCCGTGGCGGCGACCTGTCAGCGCAGCAGCGGGAACTGCGGGCCAAGTTGCTCCGGCTGCTGACCCTGTGCATGGCGCGATGGCTGCCGCTGTGTGCGGCGCTGCTGCCCGCGGCGCAGGCCGAGGCGGGGGCGGGAGAGGGAGCAGGGGAGGGGGAGGAGGGTGAGCCGGCGGCGCACGTGCTGCTGCTGCGTACCGGGCGCCGCTTGGTGCGCCTGGCGGGGCTGGCCCAGGGCGCGGCGGAGGGGCGGGGGGACGCGCGGGCGGCGGAGAGCTGGGGGCGGCTGCTGGCGGCGTGCGGCGGCATAGCTGCAGGGGAGGGTTCCGGTGGCACGGATGCAGCAGATCAGGGAAAGAATGCGGACAAGAATCGGGATGAACTCGCCCCGCTGCTGCCGGCTCCCTGCGATATCGTGGGGGCGGTGCTGCCCGCGTGCAGCAACCCGTTCTGCATCAACCTGGAGGGGGACAGCGAGGCGGGGCTGCAGCTGGTGGCGTGCGGGGGGCGGTGCGGAGGAAAGGGGTGCGGCGGGGAGGGGCCGTGCTGCTGCAGGCGGTGCGCAACGGGGAAACAGGCCGCCTGGCAGGCGGTGCTGTGGTAATGTGCAGCGGACAGAGACATGTGCTGCAGTGTGCTGGTGATTTTACTTACTGCCTTGGTGAGCAAACTTCCAACGGCGAACATCTTGATAGAACTTGTTAAGGGCGACTTTATAAAGTATTTGAGCTAAAGCGCGTTGTGGGACGGCAGTTGTGCTGCAGCCGTAGCCTTGTCTCTGTGCTGCTGCCTGCCGCTGGCAGAAGCAAATATGCAGCACTTGCTTGAGTTGTTATTCGCGGTTCCGTTTTTGTGCACTTTCCTTCGGCCTGCATCGTTGCTGACGGTCACTTAGTGGAATCTGGTGTCAGTGGCACAGCACACCGTCTTTCAGTACCGTCCCAATCAGGGGACTCTCCCTTGGTCCCACTAGCTGGAAAGGAAAGGTCTTGCAGCGTCATGAAGCGACCGTCTTGCAGTTGCCTACGGTATTACCGGTGTACCGTCGTAAATAGCGTGTATACATCCACATGGCTTGGCTCGAGATGTCGTGGACTACCGTATGCCTTCCTGTGATTGAAGGAACGCTGAGGGAACGCTGCGGAAACGTTTGCTGATACTGTTACCGGTAGTACAACAATTGGGCTTGAAGATCAGGAACGCGAATAGGTGCTTGGCACGCGCAAAGGTTGCCTGTAGACGTAGATAGCTGCTGCGGTGTGGTTACGTGGCATGCCTTCTGTTTCTTTGTGCTTGGGACACCACGTTTCGTTTCGTTTCTTACAGGGAACACCTTCCGGTCGGGGTGCTTGGACATCTGTCTCTCGAAGTGCTGATGAGGGTATAGTTAAAACTTGTCGGCACGCACCATACACGTGGTATACGATACCGCAAATGCGGCGTCAAGCTCGACATGCGTCCAGTACGAACCCGGCACGCATACCGGTATTGGTATTTACCGGTACCACCAAGGGGCATTACGAGGACTCCCGTGTGCACCACCTTGATCCTGTTCTGTGCAGGGGCTCTCCTTCTTGGGGCGAGGGGCTACACAAGTCGACCACGTCGCAACGGCATGCCCCAGGCCTGTAATGAAGTGCGGGTGGTGCGGACAGCGTTGCATGTGGGTTACAGTACTAACGCCATGCGCATGGCATGCACCTGCCCGTCAGAGCCCTGACCCGTTGCCTCCGAGCTCAGGCCCGGATGTGACCCTGTGGCACCTAGCAGCTGCTAGAAACCACTATCCATAATCACAATAGACAGGCCAAACGCAACGGCCAATTAACGCTGCAGCTGCGGCTTCCACGCATCTGCCAGCAGCACCATGGCCCGCACACCGATACACTGCGCCCTCGCCGCCCCTGAGCCCTCACCGGCCCCTGCGCCTGCACCAGCCCCGGCACCCCCCGTTACCTCCCGGAACTCCGCCGGGAAGGCAGCCGCAGCCAGGTGAACGTGCGCCAATCTGTGACGGAAGCAAGTCGGCGTTGATGTTCACGACTGTACCAGCAACCTCCTGTCTCCACCACCGCCGCTCCTCGATCCCACAGAAGAGCAGAACACAGCTCCGTTACCGTGTCCCAGCAACTCCGTCAGCCCCACGGCCGCACATCGCACGGCAGCAGATGCCGCCACAGCGAGCTCATGCTGCTGCCGTCGCCGCCGCCACTGCCGACCGCACTGCTGCCGCAGTCGCCGCCCGGGGCGCCAAAACTGCTGCCGCCGCCGCCATTCCTGCCGCCGCTGCCGCCGTCCGCGCGCATGCTGGCGTCGTCGGCAGTGTCACGGACACAGGGCTACCATGCTGCCGTCGTTCTGCTGCGGCCTCGGTGCAAGGTTAGGCAATCAGCGCCCTCGTGCAACCCAGGGCTTCGATTGAAGCAGCTGTCCGTGTCGGAAACCAGTCGGGCGGGCATGTACTGCCGCCGTCCTTGGCCGTCCCCAAGTGCATCGCCAGCCGAGTCATGCACGGCAGCAGCCCCGCAGCCAGCTCCGCGGCGGTGCCGGCGGGGGCTCCGTAGCACGGGCCTGCATAAAGGGTTCGGGTGCAGAGCAGCACAGTACGGCAGCGGCATATGGACAACGCCTCAGCAAGGATACGGCATTGTCTTGCGGTGCTATGACAGGACTTGGAGAGCTGGCAAAGAAGCTGCGCAGGTACATCTGTTGTTTGTGGCACGCAAGGTGTGCTGCCCTGTGAGCAATGCGGTTGCATGGAAGACCACAGAACGGTAGTTCAAATTACTGAGGCTAGCTTACACTCAATCTGACTTGCACGTACGGGATCGTCCAGCTTTACTCCCACCGCCAACGCCTCCCGGTGCTGTGTCACCGCCATGTAAGTCTCCCACCAGCTACGCCCGCGTGCGCCTGGGCACCCGTTCCCATCCCTGCGCCGCCGGCAGGCGGGAGCACACCAAAGCCTTGTGCAACGCAAAGCAGCCTGCTATTTCAACCAGCAGCGGTCCGCCGGTGTCTCCTTTACCCTCATGTAAAACAGTGTAACCGAGCTCCGCTCAGGCCCCCTCCCCCAGCGTGCCAGCACCCCCTTGGCCCATGGCCAGTGCTACCGATACGAGTGCGGACAGTGTTGGCAGCAAGCAGGTTGAGTACCGGTGCAATCACATGATGAAGGAGTACGGTGAACGAAAGAGAGCGCGGGTGCCCGTACCGTGACGGCAAAACACCTCTGCGTTGTAGCGGTACACTGGATGTCTGTACCAACATGTGTATTTCTTTGCCTTGCACCCGTGCATGACGGCAGAAGCACAGCTCCGATGTCGCAACAAAGGCGCGGCCAAGTGTCCGTTGGCGAGCCTGGCTTTGCGCCAGAACACCTGTTTGATCTCGTGAAAGCTGTGCGCCCTCATGAAGAACGAAGCAGCCTCACCCCGCGCGAGCGCATCATGGCATCCCGGGCATTGAAGTCGCTGGCAGCCCTTGCCGGAGACAATGTTGGCGCTCCAGCAGTAGCTGCCTTCACGTATGTGGAGCTGCCGGCCTGGCTGGCGTTGCTGCAGGTCAACAGCATTGCCACTCGCACGGTTGCGGAAGCGGGTGGCGCCGCGCGCGCAGCGGCAAATAGCCGACATGCGGAGCGCAGTGCCAGCAGTGCGTCGAGCTCGGAGGTCCCGAAGGCAAGCAGCGGAGATGCATGGGCAGAGGCGGTGCAGTACAGCTCAGGCCTCCTGGGGACGCTCCTCGGCAAGCAGCTGGAGAACCCACCGCCCGACCCAAACCAGCACCCCAGCGACTCATTGGAGCAACTTACTGCATCCATGGAGGCTCATATCCGGCGCAGAGGCTACAGACTGGCGTCCGCGCTGCTGCGCTCTGGCGCCCTGTCCGCCCTGAGCCGGCTGCTTGCGGCGGAGCAGCACCGGGGCACCGCCGCTGTGCTGGACGTCGACACCGTCATCACCACTCTGTGGCCCCTGGTTCGGCTGCTGCGGTTAGCAAGTCTCTGGCCGAAGGAGACTCTGTGGCTCGGGCAGGAGGTGGGGAAGGCGCAGCTCGGCCCGGCCGTGCTCCGTGCGCTGGCGGCCAGCAGCGTGGTGGAGCACGTGTGCAAGTTCGCGGTGATGCGGCTGGCGGGGCGGCAGGCAGGCGGGGGCACGGCGGGGCTGGGCACCAAGCAGCTCAACCAGCATTCGGCCTTCGTGATGACGCTGCTGCAGTGGATGACCAGCTATGCTACCCAGGCGCTGAAGGAGGGCGGGGAGGTCGCTGCAGACGCCAGGGCTGTCCTGTCCTGCCCGTGCTACCAGGTGCGAGCGACAGAACGGGGGACCTACCCTTCTGGCATGTAACCATGAAATAAATGCCGTACTACAAAGCTTGACGATCCGTGAGAGTATGTGAAACAGTCTCTTTGCCATTTTGTGTTTCTCCCGGACTCCCTTAAGCGTACCCACGACACGTTACCCTTTTTCCGCATGTTTCACGCAATGCCCTTTCTATTCCTGACCTGTCATCAGAGTTGTCCCGCGCTCTTGTTGTTGACATGCCTGCCTGCCTTCGCGCTGCGGTAAACGTTATGGACGTACGGTGAGCTCCCGCTCCTCTTGCCCATCCTCCCGCAGTACCTGGTGCACCTGCACGCCGTGTCGCAGCTGCACGCCCTGGACGGCGGTACGACGTACGGCCTGCCGTACGACAAGCTGCTGCCGCCGGTGCGCGCGGACGGCGCGGAGGCCGGCTCGGGCGGGCCGACCGTGCTCGGGTACACAGGTTTGCAGACCGCGTTCTTCCTGTGGAGGAGAGCGGAAGCAGGGGAGGGCACCTCTCTGCACACGCTGAGCGGCAGGCGGATGGTGCTGGACTTGCTGCTGAGGATAGCTCGCGCAGTCCTGGACAGCGGGGACTACGTCGCCGCTACCAATCGCGGCAGCAGCAGCGGCAGCAGCAGCAGCAGCGGCGCCGGTGGCCAGGGCAGTGGCCGGGGGGCCGGCGCTGCAGGGAGCAGCCAGGGGCAGCCGTCGGCTGCACCTGGCCCTGGCCATGGCCCCGCGGCTGTCCTGAAGGTGGACAGGGAGTATCCGTCACACTGCCTGGCGGAGCTGGCGGGCACCCTAGTGATCTGCACGGGGTGCGCAGAGCCGGACGGCAACGGCAGCAGCAGCGACAGAAGCAGCAGCAGCGACAGCGGCAGCGGCAGTCACGGCACCGGCGGCACGTCAGCAGCAGTCTCTGGCAGCGGAGCTGGCGCGGGCAGCAGCAGCGGTGGCAGCGGCGCTTGCTTGGGCGGCAAGCAGGTGGAACAGGATGGCGACAGCACCGGCCCCTCATGGCTGTGGTGGTGGCGGCGTGACCATGGCAGGTGGTGGCGGCTGGCGGTGCGGGCGGTGCATGCGGAGATGGACCGGGGCGACGATCGGATCGACCCGACACACGCGATGGAGCAAATTGTCTCAGCCATGCATTGGCTGTGGTTTGCCGGCGAAAAGTTGGACACAGGTGCGCCTGGGAAGGGGCGGCGTTGCAGGAAGACATTGCTGACGTGTGCCGTACACCGCCTCTCCGATGCCTCGCTGGCACATCCGCATGTGAATGCTTGGGGACCTTACAGAGCGTCGGTTAGAAGCACCTAGGGCCCGCAACCCCTCCACGCTACGCCGTCCCCTTGCCGCCTCACCACACGCCTTGCAGGCGCCAGCCGTCCGGCTGCCTCCATGCCCCGGCCCGCGAGGTCCTGGCTGTCCGCCGCCGTGTCCGCCGGGTACCTCCCCTGCCTGGAGCGCCTCACGCGGACCATGGCCTCGCCTGAGTGCTGCTACCCCGCCCCCCTTGTGGAACGCGCGCCCCTGGTCCTGTGGCTGCTGCACGGGAGGGGGCTGGCGGTGCTCGCACTGCACGGTGAGGAGCGGCAGGCGGCGGCGCTGATGGTCACGGCGGTCAAGGCCACGGCGGGGCTGGCGGGCGGGGACGTGTGCCGGGAGACCGCGTTGCAGCAGTTTGCGGACATCCCGGGCGCTCTTGTTGCCAGGGCTTTCGAGACCGTAGGTGTGCAGGAGGAGGACGGGGAGCAGCGGCAGGAGCCGGCACTTCAGCGGGAACAGCAGGCGAAGCTGCTCCGCCTGCTGTCCCTGTGCATCGCGCGGTGGCTGCCGCGGTATGCGGCGCTGCTGCCCGGGGCGTGGAACGCCGCGGGGCCGGGAAGGAAGGATAAGGCAGGGCCTGGAGCGCATGCTTTGCTGCTGCGTTCCGGCCGCCGCATGGTGCGCCTGGCGGGGCTGGCCCGGGGCGCGGCGGAGGGGCGAGGGGACGCGCGGGCGGCGGAGAGCTGGGGACGGCTGCTGGCGACGTGCGGCGGCATAGCGGCGGCCAAGGGCGGGCAGGGGCAGGCGGACGGGGTTGCTGGGAAGCAGGAGGAGGCCTCCGGTGAACAGGATGGGCGTGACCTCACTGCGCTAGCTGCGCTGCTGCCGCCCCCATGCGACGTTGCGGTGCTGCCCGCGTGCCGCAACCCGTTGTGCTGCAACTTGGAGAGGGACAGCGAGGCGGGGCTGCAGCTGGTGGCGTGCGGGGGGCGGTGCGGAGACAACGGATGCAGCGGGGAGGGGCCGTGCTGCTGCAGGATGTGCTTGGACGTGAAGAGGGCGTGGCACAGGCTGGCAACATAGGCGGCAACGAACTATGTACTATAGGCTATAGGCCCTGCAGGTCCTGCAAGTCCATGGTGAGGGCGGTGCGGTGGGGAGGGGTGCGGCGGGGAGGGGCCATGGCGTTAAGCCAGGGGGCATGCAACTGTAGTACGGCGTCTCTCGTGTGTGCTGGTTGCTGTGGGACAGCGTGTCATACTATGTCTGCGAGCTGCGGGGGAACATGCACCTGGCGTCATTGGTACGGTATGCGGAGTACGACATGGCGCACATGGCGCGTCTGTGCACTGGGCGCAGGAGGGGACGGAAGAAGTCCTCGTGCGCTTCCCGCATGGGCAAGCGGTGGCTTCCTTGAGCCCATTCCATAGACGCCACGTTTCGGCCGCAAGGGGCGTCGCCGTAACAGGACTCGAATGGGACGAAGCGTCTGTGGTGTCTGTTCCGGGCCTGAGTGGCACGGCCTGGCACGGCGTTCAGAACTTCAGATGCATACTTCCGGTACCTCCACAGTCCCCATGGAAGCTCTAGCTTGCTATGGTGCTAGGCCCCTTTTTGTGCCCAACGGGATTGTCAGCCATTCCTTCGGTTGGAGCTGGTTGAAGTTGGGGCGAAGGTGGTTTTGGCTGCAGGGACGCCAGGCATAGGCGCATAGGAGGGGAGTTTACTGGTGTGGGCAAGCTTGACGAAACCTGTCTCCTCAGAGCCTCCTGCG
>VFQN01001332.1_pt1 | contig 41760 bp, 59 predicted proteins | sample 3512371 | NCBI WGS metagenome assembly VFQN01 (sample SAMN10412370, study PRJNA504923) | tailings metagenome | isolation source: Replicate 2 from Balatoc abandoned mine | place: Philippines: Itogon, Benguet | collected 2017-08-28 | reverse complement strand
AACACAGACGAATTAGCGCGGCCTGCGGCCGCGCTAGTTCCCATGCCCCATTTCAGTTAATTAACGTATCAAAACCACCCCATAATTTGCGTAATTTGCCAGTACCGGCTCTATCCCTACGCAATGGACCCTGGCAGGACCGTGCCTGTGACCCACGAATCATGCCCTGCAGTTAGCACGCCAGCACCAGTGTTACCAATGATTTGGCTCAGAATCGTACTCAAGGGTCAATCAAGCGGGGCAAAGGGAAATGGCCCTGGGCTGCCAACCACATGGGCCCTACGCGGCCTTTCGGCCCTGTTGGCGGGCGTGCGCTTGGGCGCGTGCTTACTTGGGAGAGGCCAGGGAGCTGCTGAGATCCCTTTACTTCCTGAGGTCAGACTACTTTCATAACGACGTGCATGCCCGTACCAGGGGAGCTCCCTGACTGCCCCTGACCTACGGCATAGACGAAGGGCCCACGCCATATCATGCAGCCCCGGCCTCGCCGGCCTTGGCAATGCGCAGTAAGCCTCTACAGCAAGCCACGCATTTTTGCCTTGACACGGTGAAACGGGCAGACCTGCAGGGGTTTACACCCAAGGCGGCCGGGCCTTGTCCATGTTCACAGCGCAAGTCCATGCGTCGTCACGTCTATGAGTTTAGCCACGTTCAGGCCGGGCCCCGCCGGGGGAGACTCCACCGGTTCCGTCACCCCTGGCGTCCCACAGCAGAGCGCCGTCCTACGCTCACGCATCTCACACACATACTCTATAACCCTTCACGCACCTAAGTGGCAACAACGCAGTCCAGGAAGCGGCAGTACCGACCTAAAAATTCCAAGTTACATGGACTCCACAGCACCAGCAGGTGACATGCAATGCTGCACCTGCAGAACCACAAGTACCGTCCCCACAACAAACCTTCAAACGGGCGGCGTAAGAAACAGTTGGGCTGGCATCAAAATAAGCGGAATCCACCTACAAAAACCTTCGCGTAGCACAGAACAAGGTAATCCCTGAAAGGCAAACTGCAGCACGCAAGTTCTCGTCCTGGCGTTGCCCACGAAAGACGCCTGTAAAAAGGCTTCTGCACTCCTTAACACACACGAGCACGGCACCAAAATTAGAGCCTCGCAGGACACGGATACAGCGCTGCAAGATCTCAGCTCAGCACAGTCCCCGTCAAAACCCCAAGCAGCCTCACGCCAACCGGAGCGGTCCACCCCAACAACTCTCTCGGTGCAGTACCACTCTCGCTGCCGCTCAAACTCTCGCTTGCAATGCCACCCTGCTCATGCCACAAGTCGACACGCGCAGCAAAAAATACCTAGCAGCCCTCCCGCGCTGGCCGCATGACAAAGGCGTCCTGCGCCTACCTACAAGTCCAGCGTCCCTTATGGCACGACACTGGCCTCACCACTTGCTACTGACGCATGTCAGTCAACCCCCATACATAAACCGTTACCCTCCCGTGCTCCTGTCACGATTCAGGCGGCAGTAGGCGTCCCCCAGGAACTAATTTGAGGGCCCTCACTGCACACACGCACCCTAACACCCTCGCACACAATAGCACACGCTTGGCCCGTATGGGTCGGACTCCCAACCCAGCAAAACGTCATGTCTCATTGCCCCGCCACACGCCCTCGCCATGAGCTCCTCACCTGCGATCACCTCTCCACTGGCGCTGTCGCTGCTACCGGTAAGACCCTCCACACGCTTGCAAGCCCGCCATCCCTCCACGCACGCACTCTTGCGTAGCTTCCGCGCGCGCTGCCCACAACGGTACCTCCCGTAGCCCCACGAGCCAGCGCCCAAAGCCCTGTGTCCATCGGCCCCAACAGGCCATGCTGCCATGTGTTCGCTCCTGCTGCCATGCCTTCGAAGCCTACCAGCTCTGCCCCTTGCCAAGCCCATCAGCGTAACACCTCCATACCTGGGGAACACCAAGGGGGCATCCAGGCGGGCGCCCGGGGGCCCCTGCCACGGGCGCTCTTCACAGCTTCTGCAACAGCTGGCAATCCTCCACCAACCACCTTCTCATCGGTCCGAGCCCTGAACGCGGTGCGGGCACCTAGGCGGTCGCAGCCCGGTGCCGGCACCTCCACGGCCCTCCATCTCAACGCTTCCGAACCCGACCGCGTGACCACGAAGCTCCTGGGGCCCCAAGGTCCCACACCTAGGCTGGCGCGGTCCAGGGCTTGAGCGCCTGCTGGCACGCCTCCACCGCCCACCAGCAGATGGTGCAGGAGGGCACCTGCTGCGCCAGGCGCGGCACCACGCCCACCCACAGCGCGCCGGGGCCGTGCTGCGCCACCATGCGCGACCCCGTGCGGAAGAACTCCACCACCTGGCCGCCGGCGTTCAACCCGATGGCGTCGGTGGCATGCGTCTGAGGGGCACAAGGTTGGTGGGAGGGTAACGAAGGGAAGTGCTGCGTATGAAGGTTGCTCGTAACAGAGCGTCATGCTGACCACGCCCAGCCAAAACGGCGTGTACGCAAGTACACGTGGCCCAACAGTATAAGGTTCGACTTGTTTTAGTTTTCAGAAGTCAGTGGCTATGCGGACGGCGGAACGTGCAACTGGTTGCAGCCAAACGCTCATCCACATTATGAGGAGGCCGTCATGTTGGCCAGCGCCACGTGCCATCGCTCGGTTTGCATGGCGCAGCGTGCACGCGGCGCGTGTTCGTGTGTGCTGCTGCTGCTGCCCCCCACCTGCATGTAGGTCTTGACCACGTCGAAGGGCATGGAGATGAGGGTGGCGGCGCTGCCGGCGGCGGCACCCATGCAGATATCCCACACCTGGAGGTGCGGCGGGGGGCGAGGATCGGTAGTGGGTGGTGATGTGGACGTGATAGGCCGACTTGGTGCACTGAGAGAGAAGAACAACGGGACCAACACGTGTAGATGTCCGACGCCCAGGTGCGGCGGGTGGACATGTTACCAGGGGCCGTGCTGCACAAGCGGCATGCCCATCGGCTGAAGGTACGGCGCATTGCGCCGAGCGCAGTGCATGTCAGGCTGTCCACATGGTCATGGCCAAGCCGCAACCCGCGCGGTCCCAGGCCACCAACTCAGCCGCCCACCTGCTGCGGCACCTTGCTCTCCGGCCCGAACAGCTGCCTGCCCAGCCCGCTGTCCCCCGTGGCGGCCGCCGCCTTGCCCACCGCCTGGTTGTACACGTCACGCAGCTGGCTGTACGTGGCAAGCTCGCTGATGTCGTACGGGAAGGACTCCATGCAGTACGGCAGGAAGCCCCAGTACAGACCCATGGGTCCCTGGGGGTGGTACGACGTGGGGGGAGATGGGGGCGTTGGGTGACGGGACATATGATCAATTGAGGGAGGTGCTCTGGTGGCGGGAGCGTGTACACCAACAGGGGCACGGGGTCGCGGCAAGGAGGGAACGCGCCATCACGGAAAGCGCATGCAGTAGCAAGCTGCAGCACCACCGACCGACATGCATCAGTCCCACCACCTGGGTGCGCACCACAATCCTCAGCATAGCAACCAGCTTGCCTGCACCGCCTCCCACCTCTCAACTTTTTACCTGCTAAAATACACCCGCACCGTGACCCTCTTTGACCCACCTGCGTGCGCACCACGTTGCCCATCTCCCTGAACAGGTTGCCGCTGATTAGGCCCGCCTGCGCCTGGTGCCGGAACAGCTCCAGGGGCCCCTCCACCAGCGCAGTCATCACCGCGCCCACCGTGGCGCCCACCATGTTGGCGCTGGCCACCAGGCGCAGGTCGTGCTCAGCCTGAGGGGACACGTGCGTTGTATAGTATTAGTCAGTGACCTGCACAAATGCCGACCATGTTGGCACTAGCCACCAGGCGCAGGTCGTGCTCAGTCTGAATAAAGACATGAAATCTCACAGTTTCAGGCACACTTGTTCGGGTAAGTGCGGGCAGAGTTTCAGCCAGCACGTTACACCAGTAGTGTAAGCCGTGTGTTTACGCTGGCAACGAAGAGGAGGCCGTGCTGCGCCTGGAGGGTCACGTGCGGCTTGTCATCTTTGCACGACCATGCAGTGCCCACCTGCTCGGACGTGACTCCTGCCTCCGCGGCGGCGCCCTCCCCTGCCGCCCCGCCGCCGGTGGTGGCCGAGCTACCGGCGCTAGGGTGCGTCTTGTGGTGCACTGCGGAGAAGCGGGAGCGTGTCACAGGCAGGTGAGGTTATGTCAGGCAGTGACAGCGCCTGAAACGGGCGGGTGGATTGCCTTGGTGAGCCTGCGGCGCGGTTCGCAAACGGCTGGCGGCGCTGGTGCCGCTGCCAGCAAGCAAGGGCAGGGCAACACCACCAATGGTGCTGCGGCACTGTTGGTAGCGCGGGAGGCCTTGCTGGAAAGTGGCTAAGAGCGGCCTCCCTGCACATGTCTCCTTTCCCAAGCACTACCGCTTCCGTGCACTGTAACCGATGCCCAGTAGCTGCGGCAACATACTCCGTGCGGTTGCGGATTCGAATGTATGAGGCACATCCGGACACACAGCTGAACATGTGCAATCCCCCCTGGGCCTCAACCCACCTTCCGCCAGCACCACCTCCTCGTCGTGCAGGTGGTGCCCGCTGCTCACGTGCACACGCGCCGAGCCCGACGCGCTCACGTGCACCGGCCCCTGGTGGCTGCCCTTGCCCTTCTTCGCCCGCTTCTCCTCCGCCGCCACCACGGCCGCCGCTGCTGCTGCAGCCACACCCCCTGCTGCTGCCCCCCCTTGCTGCTGCTTGGCCTCGTTTGCGACCATGTAGTCCAGGGCCGCGCGCTTTGCGGTGCAGAAGGTGAGCCAGTGTATGGCGCCCACCACCACGGAGAATGCGGCGGCGGAGCCCAGGCCGGCGTACAGCTGCCGTACCACGTGGGGGCCCCAGCCGTTGCGCGTCATGTCGGCGATGACGGCACGTGCCGACAGGCAGTCGGCCTGGCAGCGGACCTGGGGTGGGGCGCGGGAGCGGGGGGGGAGGGCGTTGGGAAAGGGGATGTGGGGTTTGGCGGTAGGATTACCGACGAAGTCTGTAGACGTGGGGTAGAGGGGAGACGAGGGTCGTGGAAGATGTGTGGGATAAGGGAGTTAAAGGGGATGGCAGGGCGGGCAGATGTAGGTTGGGCGGGGGGCTGGAAGGTGGGGAGGCAGGGGTGTGGAGGGGAGGGGAGGTGAAGGTGCGGATAGGGTGTGTGGCCGGCCGTCAGCCCGGTGTCTGGCTTGGCGTACGTGGCGCCCTCAGAAAGTGGGTGTGCCGGGTGTAAGGTTCCACTTGAAGAACTGTTGCAGCCAAGTACGCTTTCTTCCGGGCGTGCGCGGAGTCGTACCTTGATGGTTTCGAGGGGGTAGAGGAGGACGATTTGCGACACCTCCCCCACTGCTCCACAAATGGCGTCCACGACAGGTTGCGGCATCAAGAACTTGGGTCTGGAGGCGAAATGCACGGCGAAAAAGGGGAAAGGAGTATGACCCAAATGCCTGAAGGCCCTGTCCACAGGTACACGCTTGCGGCCACAAGGGATATACCCCAAGCCAACGCACAACAGGGTGCAGCGATATGAGAGTAGGTTGCACTGTGCCGCACCTGGCCTGCTCCTGGTTCCGTGCGGTGCCGCGGGTTGCTTTCCGGGTTGCATTTATGGCGCTAGCGGCTGCAATTGCGACACCTGCTCCGACGGCAGCCTTTGTGAGACGGGAGCGGGCGTCCCGTGGCAACCCTTTACTCATGCCTTGCAAGAAGTAGCCCATCTTTATATGTAGAGGCGCTAATGAAGCTACTGAGTTAAGGCGCTGGAGGCGAAGAGGGCAATTCAGGGCAAAACTATGAGACACACAGCGGCCACCACTACCGCGCGCAGCCTACTGTTCGTAAAGGAATGTAATTGCACGATAGCGCATCTGGTGCGGTTAAAATCTTGCGTAGCGAGACTTGTATCGGTTTGGTGGTGCAGCACTGTTTGCGGTGGCAAGAGCCCAGCAAGCTCCTCTACTGCTGTGGTCCAAACGCCTATGCCCTATGATGTCAGAAGGACTAAATGTAGCGAACGTTGCGGGCAGAGATGCTTCAGCGCTACCCTTAACGGCTACCCTTAACGGCCTTAAGGCCGGCACGAATCTGGCATGCGGCGCGAATGTGACGACACGGTGCACGCGCATCGAATTACGCTGCCGCCTCGTACTGCAAGTTACAAAGCGTGAAAGATGGATGCAAAAAAACATTCACTGGCTCACTCACGGTGCTTTGTAAGGGATGTTGCGACCAGGGAGCTCCCCTGGTTGCGACTTGGTACACGGTCACATCGCCCAAGGCCCTCCACCTCCTCCACTCAAGAGCCAAGCTGTGTATGCAAGAATGACTGGGCAACAGCACCTATAACGACAACCACGACCCACTCACCCACATCAGCTTTCCCGCAGAGCGCAGCTACCGTAATGGGGATCCACAGTTGGAATCCACAAGCTCCGTAAGCTCCACGAGCTAATGTGGCAACCGGACCTGTATCCTCGAGCCCAACCATCCCCCAAGGCCCCTCCCTCGCTTAGCATGCCAAAAAGCCATGCAGCGACGCAGCAAACCCTTGTCTCAAAGGGACAAGCAAGCCTTCAACTTCGCCCGCATCTCGTTCATCCCAGCATACTACACCATGCTCAACTGCACTTACACCCCTGCCATGCGCACCACCCCAGCTACCCGGCCCGCCGTTCCACTGTTTCCCGCACAGGTTGCGGCGCTCCATATCAATCCAACCTACATCATCAACATTTTACACTCGTTCTGACATCACCCAACCGTCACCCGACCCACCCCACCCGTCCCGCCAACCTCACGCCAACGACGCCCACATGGCGGCTGCGTGCGCGTTCAGCGCCGCAACCGCCGCCTCCGCCGCCGCCCGCCGCCGCGCCGCCTCCACCCAGTCCGCCGCCAGCGCCGCCGCCGCCGTGCCGTCCAGGGCCGCCGCCAGCAGCTCCGCCGCCGCCGGCAGCCGCCCGTCCGCCAGCAGCTGGTCGGCACGTGCCAGTGCTGCGTCCACGCCGCCGCTGGACACGCCGTCCAGTGCGCGCACGGCATCGTGCTCGTCGGCCTGCAGCGAGGGTTACGTTAAGGTGCGTATTACTGTGTTTGCACTACCTACCACTGTTGCAAGTCTGCTTGGCTGGACCGGGGGAGTGTGAGAGTGCATCAGAGACAGGCCCCAAGGCGTCGCACAGGGATTGCGGGAGCGCAAGGGACACAGCAACGACATGAAGGAGCTCGGGAACCCGGGCCGGTGACCTCGCATCGGGTGGGCAGCCGGTCACGAATAAAGCAGTGCCTGCCGGTCGTGCCTGCTTCAATCGCCTCACCTACCCCGAACCATCCAGGCAATACAATCCCGGGAGCCCAGGACACCTACAGTAGTCGTGCCTAGCAACCGTGCCACCGCCACCACCGGCAGGACTGCCTGGACCCGTCCACGCACGACACCCGCACGCCCTCGCATGGCACCAACAGTGGCCTGAGCATGACGTGGACAACTGCTAGCTACCCCCCACCTTGAGGATGGCCGCCAGCCTCGCCACCGCCACCGCCAGCACCCCCGCCCTGCCGTCGGGCAGGTGGCTCAGCGCCGACAGGTCGCGGCGCAAGCGGCGGAACTGGGACGTGAGCTCGGCCCTGGTGGAACAAAAGGTATGGGGTTGGAAGCAGGGCATGCGTTGAAATGAAAAACTTAGAGAGCAGATCGTAGCTGGTGGGGGCACTAGAGCATGGGGCTGTAAACAGCGGGAAAAGCTGCCGAAGCGACCCCGAACGGTGCCATACGGGCAGGTGAGTTGAGGACGACCACACATCAAGGTGCAGGGGTGGTTCCTCGTAGGTTGGTGGATCCCGCTTGAGCACGGTAGCTCCTTTCCTCATCGCTGCAGGCAACCCCCCCTTCACGGCCTGCTACCCGGCTGCCCTGCTACACATACACACTCACCGACCCCCACCGCGCCATACCCCGTGCTTGCCTGCCTAACCGACCAACCGCCCTTAACCACGCCATCGTGCCTCATCATACTATCCTCCCCTGCCCGCCTACATAGTGGGCACCGCCTGGATATGTACACCCTGCAGTACCTGCAGCATCGACTACCGGTAGCCTCCCGCCAACTCCGCAACCCGAACGCAATATAACCAGTGCCCATCAGCAACCCCCCATCAACAACCCACCTGGTGGGCACCGTCCCGGCCGGCAGCGCCTCCACCACCGCCCCCACCACGGCGTCCTGCCCCGCCAGCGGCCGCAGCGCCGCCGCCGCCGGCTCCAGGGGCGCGCCGCTGTCCGCCGCCGCCGCCAGCGCCGCCGCGCCCGCCGCCAGCGCGTGGCCCGCCTGGCTGGCGGCTGCCTGCCGTACACGCGTCTCGTGCGCCAGGGACAGCGCGCCCAGGGCCACGCGCAGCTGCGTTGTGACGCAAAGTTGGGATAGTATTACAGCATATCATGAAGACAGGTACAAGGTACAGGGTGACGTGACATCATTTGCATGGGGGCGTACGCGCAACTGCGTTTCGGTATCACCAAGGGACACCGTGAGGTGACACGCTACACAGCTGTTGCAGGATCCAGTACGGCGCAAGCATAGCTCCTCAGTACACATTGTACAATACAGACGACCGCAACTCCCCCAGGCCAGCCCCTCGCACCATGCAGGTGCAAAAAACTGCCCGCCCTGTTTAACGCACAACCGCAAACAGCACCCAGTGTCGCACCTCCTCCAGCGCCGCCCCGCGCTCCTTGGTCTCCGCCACCCGGGCCTGCTGCGCCGTCAGGTGGGTGCGCTTCTCCGCCTGCCGCACCTGTGGGGGTGATGGGTGCATGGTGCATAGAGGTTGGTGCTTGTAGTGTGTTGGTGCAAGCAGGCTGGCACACGCCTGCCGCACCCCTGGGGATAGCGGAACAGCGTATGGAGCATAGAGTTTCGCGTGCAATCATACCGCAAAGAGGTGCGCTTCTCCGCCTGCAGCCGCACCCATGGGGGTAGCGGGGAACAGCGCGTAAAGGATCGGGCTCAGCTCACAGTGCATTCGCAAGGAATGCACTTCTCCGCCGGCAGCACCTGCCCAAGCGCACGTACAAACCACGCTGGGGATATGACGAGCGCGAGGGGCTTTGGTAACAGGCTGCGGTGTGCAGCACCGCCTGCTGGCCCACCTCGATTTCCAGCAGCTCCTTGGTGCTCTCCTGGTACTGCCGCAGCAGCGCCTTGAAACGGGACACGGCCGCCTCGCCCTCCGCCTGCGTGCATGCACACACGCACGCGTACACCCAGCAGCACGTGTCGGCACACGTGCAGGAGTGGCATGGCGCTCAGGCCACGGCCGCAAAAGTCTTTCCGCGAACGCGCACGCGCACAAGCACGGGCATAAGCATCAGTGTACGCGTACACACGCGTAAACGGACACACCCACGCATATGCAGCAAGCAACAACTGAGCCCACAGCCGCAAGTGTGCTCGCAAACATCAGAACATGCCCCCTATGCTATTGCAGTCGCTTGACTCTGATCCTGTCCGTAGCACACGCTCTGTTGTCGCCATGTCGCAGAATTACACAACGCACAAGCATTCCGTCTGCATGGCGCAAGACACGTGTCACATGACTGGCCGTGCGCACACAGCGCGATTGCACAGTGCGGAGCGCGCACGTGACACAATGTCCGTCCAGGCTGGACTCGACTGCAATGGACGCACATGGGCCTCATCCACTTCCAATGGCAATAATAAGGTACTGCGTGGAGTGTTGCCGTGCGTGCCATACATGACATCCAGTCGTGTTCGACATGTGGGTTACCGTTACCCACCTGCAACTGCTCCGCGCGCTGCTTGTGCGCCTCCGCCTGTGCCCGGACCTGCGGCGGGCGAGGAGGACACAGGAGGCCAGGAGGATACGAGTGGGTCAGGGGCAGCCTGGACAACGCGGCAGGGCACCTCGTGGGATGCGCAAGCACAAGGCGGGGAGGTGTGGTAGCGGAGCAGGCCGGCGCAGGACGTGGCACCGCACCAGAACCACCACCAACCTGCCCGCCACAGCAGCAACAGATATCCGCTGCCTAGGCTCGCATAAGTATGCCCCCGCCGTACCCACGACGCGAGGCCAACCAACCAGGCACATGCCAGGGCCCTGCCCTCCCTCCCCTCTTCCAGCCGCACCTGTGTGCCCCGTCCACATCCGGCGTCCCGGCCTGCCCCGTGCATCCCCATGGAATCGGCCCGCCCACCACGCCCCTCAACAACCTCCCCACTCTCCCGCAGGCCACAAGCCTGCTCATGTCGAGCAAGCTTCCCAAACCCAGGCCCCTTCACTAAGTATGAGTATGATAAATGCATTGCGGTCACAAAATACAAGCCCGTTACCTTGTCCAGCTCCTTGCTGTGATGGCTGGCCACCGCCCTCAGCGCCTCGAACACCAGCCTCGAGTCGGCCACCGCCTGCGCGTACCGCTCCGGCCACTGCGCCCAGTCCACCACGCCCTGGCCCGCCTCCGAGACCGCGTGCCGTACGAGCCCCACTGCGCTCAGGTCGTATGACGAGGCGTCCAGCCCCAGCTGCGCCGCCTCCGCCGGCAGCGGCGCCGACGGCACCGCCGACGGCTCCAGCAGCGCAACGGCGGCGGCGGCGGCAGCGGCGATGCTGGTGGCGGAAGGTGCAGGGGCCGCCGCCGTGGCAGCGGCGGAGGCAGGTGCCGGCGCAGGAGCGGCGGCAGCGGCGGCGACGCCGCCGCCTTCGGCCGTTGCTGCCGGCGGTGCCGCCGCCGCAGCCTGCAGGATCGCGTCCGCGCCCGCGTCGGCTGCGGCCGCGGGTGCGGCCGCAGGTGTGGCCGCTGCCTCCGTGGCGCCGCGGCTGGCGACGTCCTTCCCGTCAGCGGCCGGCAGCGGTGCGGCAGCCGGCGAGTCGGCAACGGGCTTTTCTGCTGCCTCGGTGCTCGCTGTGGGCGCCGCTGCAGCTGCAGGTTGCTGGCTGTCAGCGAGGCTGCGTGGGGAAGGTGCCGGCGCAGCATCGGCAGGTGCGGGGGCGGGGGATGGCGGGGTAGCGGACGGGGGTGCAGCTGCGGGCGTGGGGGCTGGTGCAGGCTGCGGCGGTGGCGCCGGCGCGGATGGGGGTAGCGGCGAGGGCGAGGGCGCTGTTGCAGTTGCCGGAGCGCCGGTGGGTGCCGGTGCTGACGCTGGAGACGCTGGTGCTGTGGTTGTCTTCTTGTTGTTAGGTTGCGTTAGCTTGCGCACCTCCTTGAGCGCCTGTGCTACCTTGGCGTCCCACTCCTTGTCGAACTCCTGAGGACAGAGGAGCAACCGGCAGCTGTCAGCCAGTAAGGCGAACTAGCACATACACAGTACCGGTATATTTAATAGGATAGTGCGGATGTGCTGGGGATGCTGAGCGCCAGAATGCACGAGGTGAGAGCAAGCCGCGCAGCAGTGTGGCAGGAACCCTGGGATGGTACCGACCTGTTGGTAGTTGTAAGCTGCTGCCAGGACGGGCAGGCCGATCAGGGGTATGGCCCAGCCCAGCGCAGACCATTTGCTCTTTGGCAGCTCCTTTTCAGGGCCCGGGAGGATGGGGCGGCGCCCAGGGGGAGGCGGGGGAACGCCTCCCGCGGGAGGCTTCGGAGGAGGGGCGGGTGGGGCCGCTGCTGGGGTGCCTGGCGCAGGAGCCCCAGGCGCGAAGCCTGGCTTTGGTGACGTCGACTGTTGCGCTTGAGTGCTAAGAGACATTGCTGCCATCGCTGGAGCTCGCAAAAGGCCGGCATTCGCGCGCCAGCCGAGGGAAACAGCTTGCGCTGCGACCATGAGACCGGTGCGGCTCGCGCAGCGAGGGAGGATAGGCCGCAGAGATATAGGGTTTGGCCCAAGGCCCTGCGGCTGGAAAGAGTTGGCTCGCCCCTGCACCGCTGCCTCCATCGACCCCGACACTGACGCTGATGCCGGTGCCGGGCGAAAGGCCAACGCCTCCTGTCCAGCCATGCTCTCAGCAGTATTCGATAAAGGTTATGCAGCTGGGTGGTGTGATGGAAGTTGTTTGGTTACAGGAGAAGCTCTTGATTGTCGGAAAGCTGCTATCGGGACAGCGCGAAAGACGGTGCAGACGGCAGTGCTTTTGATTGCTTCAGCAAGATCTGTGAGTTTGAGACCAATATCTGTTGTAGGGGACTGGAGACGCCCGAGCCCGCAAAGTTCGACTGGACACAGGCAAGCAGCAGGCCGCTTGAGGCCGGGCGTCCCAATGTAAAACAGCAATTGCTGCCTATTGCTGCCTCTTGCGCATAGTAGTGTGAAGACGTGCAATGACGACCGGCCAAGTGCACGACATGTGCGTGCATGGTGCCTCCTGTACCCCTCGTGCCTCCGTGCGCGTGCTCGTGGACCGCTTGCCATACAAAAACGCAAGGCGCTCTCAGCCCCTCTCGTAGATGTCACATTGCACGTCGCAACCAGTGCCACACAGGGCCCGCTGTCCAGAACTTGTGCACACATTTGCACGTACATGCTTGCCATGTGCAGCCGCAGGGCTCCGGTTCTCCCCCCCAACAACACGTGTGCGCAACTTACATCACTGCAGCAGATCTCTTCCCTGTTGAAGCTTGTTTTACAAGATGTGATAGCACCGGCAATATACTACTGCGCAAGCCAAAGCCATCAAAAGGTACGGCGCGTCCAGGACACGTGGCAAGTCATGGAGTCAGACTTGGGCCTTGGGGTGACCCCACAAAGGCACACCACGCAACGCACCGTCCAGACCTCGGCCCGTTCCCGCACCTCACGTGTGCCTGCACATAGGCGCTTGCCATTCCCAGTCAAAGGACGCAGAACGCCGAAGCAAAGCGCATGTAAGGAGCAGTGCCGTACAGATGGACAGGAGGCTACGGCCGTACTGCTATTTCAGGCAGCACAGCTCCCTACCCCTAACCCCTACTACCATGTTGCCACGACCGGCACATTCCAACCTGCTCCATCCACCGCCGCCGCCACCACCACCACCACCACCACCACCACCAAAACATGCCTAACGGTAGCGATACGGCTCGCATGGGCTTTCACACCCTTTCACCCCTGCCAAGCGTAACACATGCCATGCAAGTCCCTTGCCCCGACATCGTTCCTGTTGTTTCCACGCAACGGACACACGTCGGAAAACAAGCCGTCGCTCACCTGTTGCAGTGCTCGCAAACCAAGTCACGTGCGTACGCCATGCATCAGAACACTAAGAACCAGGGAACCCGTGCAGGGAACCAGCACCCCTGCTAAGAACGCATGTAAACCGTGCGGTACTTGATATTGAAAGGCGTGGTCACAATGGCTGAACGCGGAGGCGCCCACATAAATGCGTGCGTGTGCTGAATGTGCAAGACGCGAGGCGCACTTGCTGCTATTGGCCGGTTACCGACACTGCCCTACTGCTGGTCCGGTGTCAGCCCCCCAGCAAGCGACGCCCAACACTGAACTAAGCACACGGCAGCAAGAACTGCCCAGGCGGCAGTGCAGTCAGCAGAGCGCGGACGCACGATTGAGTTCATGATGGTTTTCGGGGAGGCAAGCACTCAGCACTAGCAAGCACGTGCTACTGCCCCCGGATGATCAGCTGCGCGCGACCGGGCGTCCGTCCCCGTGCACGGTAGGGCGTCTTACTGGGACCCTTCGCAGGCTGTCCGCCGCCCTGCTTGGGCCCAGAGGCCCCCGAGGGCTTCCCAGGCGAGCCCGCGGGACGGCCTCCTCCGCTGGCCCCGGGCGATGACCAAGGCGAGGGAGAGGGAGAGGGAGCGGCTGATGAGGGTGTGGGTGACAACCCGTCCACGGCTGCGGTCAACGGCGCGCAGCCCGTTGACTGGTTGTACGGCACGAACGTCAGGTTGGCTGGCGTCGGCCCCTTGAGGATGATCTTGCCGTCCTGTGAGGGAGGGAGCAAAGGATGATGGAGGGACCAGGCAGGGTGGCACGGGGGCTTGCCTGGGAGATGGGACGCAGAGTGCATGGGCGAGTCGTGCTCCGTGAAGCCAATCGACCAGGCTGCGCTCTACACCACACTGCGAAGCCTTCACTTAGTTCCCCGCTGTAACCCCACACGAAGCTGCACGGCCCACCATGCAACACCCGCCAGCACGGCCTGGATCTGCTGTGCCTACGTGGCCGCACTGAGCGCGACCAGCTCCTCCTGCCGCCCACCAGCACGGCCTAGTGAGCACCGCACACCCCATGCACCCCATGCAACCCCCCATCGCCATCACCTTAGTAAGCTGCACCGGTCGCACCAACGCGCAATTGTATTACCCTGCCCAACGGCCCAGCACGCTCCCGCGCATCAGCCGCACGGCCGGAGCCCACACCCGCCCGTGCACCTGCCAGCTGCTTCCCCACACACCAGGCCACACCAACCCACCAGCACGGCCTGGAACTGCTGCGCCTGCGGGGCCCTACGCAGCGCGGCCAGCTCCTCCTGCCGCCCACACGCGTAATATGAAGCCGGCTCCTGGTCCATGCACAGGTTGATCCGTTCCACCTTGGGCCAGTAGGCCAGGAAATTGTAGCACTGCAAGGGGTCAGGGAGGGAAAGGGGCGACGCGGTGGAGGGGCGGGTCCGGAAGAAGGGCGATGCGGTGGAGGGGCGGGGCCGGGAGAGGGGCGGGGGATCAGGCGGTCAGGTAGACAGGCACGGTCTGTAGGTCAAGACAGGGGGGGGGGTGTGGTGGGTGGGAGGGGACAACGTGCGGCGTGGAGCGTGCGGCACGTGGCACCGCGAGGCCACTTGCGCAGGGCCCACGCAGTGACGTGATGCGTGCGGCACACTGCATATGCCACGTGCAACGTGGTGGCCGCGGCCAAAGTCCGTCAAGAGTGGCGGGACGCTGTTGGCGCCGGGGGCGTGCGACAACCTGCCATGCTTGGTATTACGACATACGACCACGTACCACCGTTGACACGTTTCCCCCGCACACATTCTCCCCTGCACCACCTTGTCACCAGTGCGCTGGCCCGCCGTGTCCCGGCATGTGCTGCATCATCAGCAAGCATCACGAACGGCACCCTGTACGTGACATTGTGATGCACGCCGTACGGCGTACGACGTACCATCTCGTCGTACGTTGACTGGCCGGCGCGTGTCACCTCGGTCCTGCCCACCCCGCTGTAGGTGCAGGTGGTGATCAGCTCGTCACCCGGCAGCAGCAGCCGGGTCTCGGGCGGCATCTCAACGGGGGCCTGCGCAAACACAGGGAGTCAGCGAGGGATTCGTCAAGTACGGCAAGGGAGCATGTAGGGTAGACGAGGGTAGACGAGGGTAGGCGAGGGGCAGATCAGGATGGCAGCAGCCGGGTGCCGGGCGGCATCTCAACGGGGCCCTGCACCAGAGGATCAGCGCAGGGGATCAGCGGTGGTCTTAAATCCAAACATCGATATACAATGTGTTAGACGCGTAAGCATGTTGGGCGGGTCTCGGGACAGCTGACAAGGTGATCGGTGCTGTGTATCCTAGTGTGTGTACCGTGCCGTACGGTGCCGTACGGTGGCGTAGTACTGCTCACCTGCACGTCAAAGTCGTAGTACTTCCGCTGCCCCAGCGGCGGCAGCTCCGTTCCATTGCGGATGTGGCGCGTGACCACGCTCCTGCCCGTCATGTGCATGTGGTAGACGGATCCCATCAGCGTGACGGGTTGCGGGAACTGGCGAGTGCAGGCGGCGGGGCACAGGTTGGGTACGGTTGACCAGGAGGGGGCTCCCGGAGGTACGGCAATGGTGTTGGAGCCCAGGACCAGTACGGCGGCGTCGTTGGGACGGAGGGAGGGGGTGTAGAAGACCCTAAGGCCGGAGCTGTCCACCTGGGGGCGTTGGGAGTGGGGAGCGGGGCAGCAAGGGGCAGCAGAGCTGCGTTTGTGGGTGTGGGTGTGTGTTGGGAGCGGGTGCGAGGGTGAGACGGTGGAAGGTGTGCATGCCGTGCGTCTGCAGACACGTGGAGAGGTGGGGTGTGTGCCGTCGCCATAGTACACGGAGTTGCAGGGAGGTACCATACACGGCACGGCACGGCTCCGTGTCTGGCCAGACAAACATACAGACACGGCCGAAGCCCTGACGGCCGGCGGGAAGCCCAGGGATTCCCTGGCTCGCTCAGGCGAGTTTACGCACGCACACTGACACCACTTTCATGCTTTGGCTTCCTCATTAGCGCGGGAGAGCCAGGGGTGCAACGGCGCGCCACGCACACCGCACCTTGCTTACCCACGCTTGCTACCACACATGCCGCGCTACCGCTACCCCTGCATAGCGTCCGGCCACATCGTACCTGCCCCCGCCCACTCAGCACCGGGGCTCCAGGCCCTTCCTTCCGCCCCGTGCGGTGTGGACAGTGAGACCTTTGACATATCGCCACATCATCCTGTGGGACAAAGCGGCTGTCCCAGATGCACACCAGACACGTGCGCCCGTACCCAACACGTGTATCCCCAGAACCCGACACGTGTGCTACCGCACTCACCTGGTCCGGCACGCCCTCGATGTTGCTGTAGTGCATCTGCAGCACAACGTACTTCGTGTCCGTGCCCGCCCCGAAGGGCACCCCTGCCTCTGGTGGCAGGTCCACAGAGACAATTCCAGGCTGCGGAGCACACGTGGGTGAGGTGGTAGTTGATTGGTAGCGGTTGGTAGTTGGCAATCGGTGCCGATGGCGCTTTTTTTGCTTTGCGAACAGACGGAGAGAAGGTGCACATCTTGGCGACGGACAGGGTGCATGTCACTCAAGTCCTAAACATGGTCGCCGACAGGACGACTAGCACGATATATAAAAGAAGCTTTCGTTTACACTGGCCAGTGTACACGGAGCTGACGCTCGGGCGATCTAGTTATGAGCTGGGGGTAGCCTGCTGACCAGGCACCCAACGCTCTGTAAGCCCGAGTGTAGCGCACCTACCTACATACACAAGCCCGTTTTCCAGGCCCCCTTTCATAGGCATAAGCAGTGCACGGCACGTATGCACGTACCCCCCAGGCGATGTAGAAATGCTCGCACTCGGGGCGCATGCTCCCCAAGCAGTCGTACACCTGCCCCGTGGGCGTGGATGGTTTGCTGGCGCAGGAGTAGACGACGAAGTGGTGCACCAGCGCCGGCTGCGCAATGACCGCCTCGTAATACACAATGTGGTACTTGGTGTCGGACGGCATCTCGTAGTTAATACACATGTAGGTGGTCGTGGCGGTGGGGACCGTGTAGTTGGGGGCCACGAGGTCCATGCTCTGGGGGTGGCAAATGGCAATACACAGGGCGGCGCGTTGGTTGCGTTGGAGGAGGGAAGGCGAAGGCAGGCCATACCGTATGGCAGGCAGTTTGCAGTACTGGGGGGCCGCGTGTGCGTCATCAACCATGCAAGGGCGTTAACGGAACGCAGACGGGTCGTTGAGGTTTGGAGGGCCAGGGGTTTGTTTAGTAGAGAGCATGTAACTGCAGGAACAAGCTTCAGACAAGGCGGCATCGACCAGCGCGTGGTTGGAACGTACATATGATGCTTTCGTTTAGGCTGGCCAGTGCATAAGATGCAAACAGGGGCCAGCTTACCGCAATGCTCTCCCGCCGCATCCTGCTCGGCGCGGAAGCTGACTATGAGGCTCTGGCAGCTAGCGTAACGCTGTATCGACATGTACGACACAGTGCCGTACCGTGCAGGACCGCGGGCGGGGCCACCCGCCAACCCAGGTGCGCTGGAGATACACGTGCACGCACACGTGGTGCACCACCACGGTGGGTCGGGTTGGGTTGTGCTTCGCATGCAGCTCGCAGCACAGCGTTTACTGGGACTGGGTAAGTATCCGCCGTTCTTCTGCTTCTGCTTGTCAACTCACTTCCTCTTCACGTGCAGGCACTAGCGTTTCCGTTTCCATGCTTCCCTGACGCCTCACACGGTTTCTCGCGTTTTACGCGTACCACCACGGTGCTTCGTGCAGGACGGGTGCCTATGTGCCAGGTACCAGCCCCTTCCGGGGCCCATCTTGTTGTCACGTGCCAGCTCGCGCTGTGGCACGTACGGCAGGTGCAGTGGGTCCGCGTTGGATTCCCACACCCCACCACCACACCGCACCACACCTGTATCCCATCCCTTTCTTACCACGTGCTTCAACCTCCCCGCTCTACGGCACCACGCGGTCACAACCCACCTGAAGCCCCTCCGTGCTGGTCCGGCTCGCCTTGCCGCCCCCCTGCTGCGGCTGCTGCCCCTCCAGCGGCCGCAGCTTCAACACCAGCTGCCCTCGGTTGGGCCCATGGTAGTTCAGCGGCCCCTTGCCGTACGCATGGATCAGCACCTGCGCCGTGTCGTACAGCACCTGCTGGTCGTACTCCGTGTCGCACGAGTGCAGCGGCCGCCGCACAGCGACACGTGTGCGGTTGGCGACGCGGTCCGCGGCCACCAGCTGTACGTCCTGCTGCTCGTCCAGCGCGGGTCTGCCGTACCGGGCGGCGAAGTAGTCAGCGGCGGACCAGGTCTGACTGGCGGGGTCGAGCTGTACGACGGCGATGTCGGCCCCTAGCATGCCGCCCTCGCTCAGGCCGAGCCCCACCCAGTCCCACTCTGCGGAGGTGAGGGAGGGCGCGAGTGGGGGTACGGTGTGTCAGTGAGACGCACATGATTGGAGCGGCTTAGGGACGGTGATGGGGGGGCTTGTAGCCTAGGGTGGGAATCGGGTGGGGCTGGGCGTGGGCTGTGCGGTCGGCCGCAGGAGAAGGGAGCTCGAGGCTAAGGGTAGGTTTACATATGCATGCTCAAAATTGCGGACGTGTCGGTAATTCCGACGTGCTTTCCCATTCTAGGGGAGAATGGGAAGGCGCGCACGTCCGAAATGCCATTTTGGCCATACGTGCTGCCAATTTCGTGCATATGTATACCTACCCTAGTAGGTCACGCGCTCGCGCAGCCTTGGGTGACGCGTTGTAGTTCAGGTCTCATAATTGTTGTGCACATGGCTTTTTCCAGGCGTACCTCCATCAAGTTCCAGTGCATAGGTGATATCGGTCCCGACGATGCGCCAGTGAAGAGCCGCAGATTGCGAAAACTTGGCACAGAACGGATAATCTGCTCTTTTGTAGGACTCATAGCAGTCTACTGCAAGGGTAGCAGGAAGCAGCAGGAGCGCGGTAGCCAGGGCAAGGGCCGCTAAACTCGACATTGCCACGAAATCGCTGTGAAAGCGTCGGTTTGGGCGCATTGCACCTACGCACTGTAGCGTTATGACACACGTTGCCCGTGTGCAGAAGTGCACCCCATCACGCAGCAACCTCTGTGGAATGTGGCAGCGTTCATCGTATTACACTTCGCCCTGGCACTGCCGGTTACCCAACCGCCGGGTTACTCAGTCCGGTAGTTCCTTACACGACCAGGCCAGAACACAACAAACACTTGAGTAAAACGTCAGCCTCATATGCACACCTTCATTAGGTTAACTAGCACTATAGCAGGTGCGCATTGGAGCGGCCAGCAGCGGCTCGAGCCCTCCGTGTGTTACTAGATCACGCGACACGTGGTTGGCCAAAGGGGCTCGTTGTGTACAGACCCCTTTCATAGTGACACCAGCATACTTCATCACTGTGGCAGTTTGATAATGTAGGTCATGCCACATGTGAGGCACGCGCAAGGCCATCAAAAGCTGCTGAACGGCGCCCTGGCCACTTCAGGCAGGGGACCTACCTGTGGGCTACTTCGTTGGCATGCGATGTCGGCGGAGCTGCCAGTTGGCTGCATTGGGCCTGTAAGCTCCAACAATGACCTAGTGCCTAGTGTTCCGTACTGCATCCAAGCGCAGCATAAGTGCCTTAGCTTGGTCACACGTGCAGCAGCAGCGCCCTCCACGGCGAGGAGCCAAACGGAGAGGTCTCCCCCAGTACCAATGCCACTGCTGCCGCCGCCACTGCCGTCCGCAGCGTGACTCCCATCCCCTGCTCCGCCGCTGCTGCCACCGACCTGCTGCTCTTCATGAGCTACCCTAGTCAGTCTGCCACGCGCCTTGCCACCAATCGCGCGAGTGGCTGGGTGCATGGGTGCGTGGGTGGGTGTTGGACTGCCCAGCAGGGGAAGTACGGCACTGGCTTCTCAACGCAGCCTGGCGCGATTCACATACCGGTACAGTGTTCTGCGGTACTTGCAATACCTCCTCACCCTGCTAGCCTGCTCGGTGCGCAATTACCGCACTGCACTGCAGGTGCACAGGTTCGCGAGCTGCCGTGGTACCCCGCACTGCCCACCGTACGTGCATGACGCTGCCAGCTGCTGCCTTGCACAGGCCCCCTGGTCGCCTGATCTTGCACCAACAGTCTGACACTGCAAGCTCTAACGTTCTGCTTTAAGCATACATGGACACCATATAGCATCGTTCTACTACCGGTACATTCCGCCGAGAATGAGAGTATCAGAAGAGAATGCATTGCTGCAACTGACTACCGGTACCGGTACATTGTGACTGAGACTGACGCTCTGACGGTGTCTGGGAGCTGCCCGTACCCATGCCGCTGTTACAGCAAATGCAAGCTAGCGTGGGTTGCATGGCACCAGACAGATCATCTAGCACGATCCACAGCACGGTCGTCCTAGCCGTTACAGACTCTTTATTTGGCCAGGAAGCATACGCACATGCGCCGGCATGCAATTCTGTTTGCATGCAACTCGGCGCCAGGAGCAAGTAAGCAACGACGGAGGTGTGATAAGCCAGAACCATACTGCGTTCCTAGATCAGCACAAATTCCCGCCTAAGGCACCTAGGACGGACGTCACATTGCACAAGCAGGAAGTAAGGCGAACACTGAAGGAGGATGCAAGGAAGCGTGCATGACTGCGCGTCTAGGGCAAATAAAGGTCAACACATTGTCACAAGGCCCGTCACACCAAAAGCGCAATGGAAAGCGACTGCACACTATTCACACACCACCTGCGAAGGCCAAACCCAAGTCAGAAGCTTCCATGTGCCGCCAACACTCCGGTTTAGCTGCACTACCTGCGCACTCACAGGCACGTGTCATGTCACACTTCACACGGTTCAGTCCACCCACAACCCTGTCCCTGCACCTGTCGCAGGCTCGCTCACAGCAGTCCGTGCGATATCAGCCACGACGTCCATTACACCGCCAGCTCACTTGCCACTCCACACATGCATACAGGGCCCCGTCCGTGCTGCAGCAATGCGCGTGCTTGTGCGTCATCATGCATTATACAGCTGCCTTAGCTTGAGCTCGAGCTGCCTCACCACTAGCTGCTGCCCAGCTCCTCCGCCACCACACCCGACGCGTCCGTCCCCATCTTCAGCAGGTGCAGGTGCAGCCGCTCCACCACCTTCCCATCCTCCTGCTGCTCCTCCTCCACCCACTCCAGCAGCGCGTCTCCCGCCTCGCCCCCCGACCCCTTGAGCCACTTGCCCAGCCCCTGCACCGTCCACTCGATGTACCCGTCGTGCCGCTCACGCGGCGACCCGCGGAACGTCACGTACGGCAGCAGCTCACTGTACGACACAGTGTTGGCCTTCACCTGTACCGGCTCCGGCTTTACGCCGGGGGTCCACGGCGGGACGAACAGCTGCGCGAACTCCGACGGGACGTTGACCTTGCCGTACCGGAACGCGCGCTCCGTCAGCGTGCGGACCACCCGCCGGTTGCGCCCCGCAGCCCGCCATGCGGCAACCGCCTGTACGTCCACCTCGCTCAGCCCCGCGGTCATCAGCCGCTCCGACCCCTCCGCTATCACCCGCTGCTGCTGCTCCCGCCGCCGCCGGATGCGCTCCGCCGCCTCCTCAGGCCGCTCCGGTTTCGGAGCGGCCTTGGGCTGCCGTTCCGGCTTCTTCCTCTGCAGCGGGACCGCACCAGCGGCAGTGGTGTCCACGTCCGCGGGCAGCGGCTGGCGGGCTGCCCAGGCTATGAACGCTGGCAGGTCCGCCCGGCGGCCGACCCACGCCTGGCCCTTGCCCAGCTGCGTGCGCAGGTTGTACAGCGTGGCAGCTGGCAGGTCCCCGTCCCGGATGACACGGATGGAGAGCTGGTCGCGGTCAGCGGCAGCGCCAGCAGCACCAGCTGCACGGCTGCTGCTGCTGTCAGAGGAGGCTGATGCTGCAGGCGCAACGCTGCTCATCAGGACGAGGTCGAGATCGGGCTCCACCTTATTTGCGCGCAGGTAGGGGTTCAGCCCGTCGACGAACCGTTCCGACGCCCCGGTTTTCTTTTGCCGGTGGCCGAGGTTGCACTGGGCGGGCAGGGCGTCCTTGGGATGCGATGCGGCTGCGTTGATGGCGATGACCGACTTGCCCTTTTCGTCGATGTCTGGGTCAAGCACTTTGGCCAGGTCGCCGGGCACATTGACGCGACTGAGCTTGTAGACCGAGGGGCGCATGACGCGCAGCACGCAGATGTCGTCGTCGCTGCCCTCACCAAGGCAGGCAGGGACGTCCTCGCTGTCGCCACTGCCGCATGCAAGCGGCGTACCCCGGTGCCTGGCCATGACGATGACCCTGCGGGACGGGCGCGCCGCGGACTCCCTCTTGACCGAGGCTGCAGACCCAAATGCTGCCGATATCGTGGAGCTGCTGGAATAGGCCGGCGCATGAGACGGCCGGTAGGAAAGCGTAGGAGGGGGGCGTGCAAGTCGTGTCGTAGGCATGGCTGGGGACGCCCGAGAGGCGACCGAGCCGCGTGTGCTGCTGAAAGCACGCATCGTACAGCTGTGATGTAACCTATATGTGTGTTGCTCAAGAATGCTGTCGGTGTTTCTCCACAAGTATCACGCTGAGTCGCCTGGTATTCCACCTGGCACTCAAGGGTCGCGTCACCTAGTACAGCGATAGGGACACCGAGGCTCCTGGGCCAGCTAGCAGCCTAATGAAGTTGAAGTATTGGCAAAACTGGTCTTGCTTCGAGCGAGGGGCACCTGGCGTTGGTGGCAGTTGCATGAGCAACTGACGCACTGACGGTCGGTTGCGCGCGGAAACAAACCTATGCCTTCAGGAGCATTCTCACGGTTCAAGCCGACATCCGAAGAGTTCTATGTCCTGTACTTGCTATAGCGATCAACTTCGTAGGCCATCGGACGGACGGCTGGGTGCCTCGACCAACCGGTCTCACCCGGCACGTGCCATACTGCGAAAGTGGTCCAATGTGCAAACGCCCTCTGTGTCATGGTGCCCCCTTGCTGCCATGGAAACTCCGCAACTCCTCTGGTTGGCGCTGCTGCCACCTGCTGCCACCAAGGAGCAGGTGACATGCACAGTCCGCGCTCTGCATGTTTCCTAGGATACTGCCGGATACTGTGCAGACTGGTGCAGGGGATACGGGTGTGCGACAGGCAGGGTAGTCACGACGGTTGTGCAAGGCCTCCGCGCTCCAGGACAGGTGGGGGTCCAAGATGCAAGCGTATGCAAGCAACTCACAAGGCACTGGGCCGGCGCAACCAGGGTTTCCCTGGGCGCAAACCCCCACACCCACCACCCTGAGCGGGCAACGAGACAGCTCTCCCAAAGCACAGACGGTGGTCTTGCATGTGAACACAACTGTGAGTGGAACATGCGTCAGCGGGGTGAACATGTACGGTAAGCCGGTGAAGTTTGTTTGAGTGGGCGTCGATGGGGGTTGCGGGTCCGAGTTCCCCAACGTGGCATTGGGTATTGGGCCATCGGCCATCGTCACCCGTACAACAGTACGCGCTGTTGTTTGTTACTACTTGGCCATGCTGTACGCCCGCATCAAAGTATCCTGTGCTTGTAGGATTGCCGCCTGTAGGTATACACATCTTTACGGGGCAGGGGGCCTTCTAGGTTTGCGCACCTGTTTAGTTGCAAAACAGTTTAGATTCAGAGAGACTGCCAAGATGCCTCCTCGCAAGCAAGATGCCAACGCTCAACAGCGGGGTCGGCGGTCGAAACTCGATGTGCTGCTAGGAGTCGGCAGGCGTGCACTCAACCAAGGTTATTGCGGAAGAGCGGGTACTGTGTCCTCGTTTGAACTTGAAGCTGTCGATCGTGTAGCCAAGGAGCTCGCGGATCATCTGGTAGAGTTTGAGACACCGCATCCGGAAGTGGAGGTTCTGTGGAGACATCCAAATCGGGACGCCGCAGCCTTCATGGCTCTGTTCTTTCTGGCCCTTCGCCAGTCCAGCCCTTTCGGAACTGGTGACAGGCCCAGCCCAGCATACGCCAACATCCGCCGGAGCCTCTGCGAGCAGTTTGCCATATTCCGAGCCAACACGCCCGGTTGGGAAGGCTTCTGTGCAGAGGTTCTCGGCCCGGCTCTGCTCAGGGCGGACACGCTCCAGTGCTACTGCGGCCTTTTGGCCGAGGCCGCCGAGCACCTGGCGCCGAGCGCAGCTCAGCTCCTCCCGCGGGCTGCCGGCGCAACAGCTTCAGCACCGGTGCCGCGGCCGCAGCAGCCCGACCTGCAGCGCGTGCAGGAGTTCCTGCGAGAGCCTTTGGCCGTTCTTACGGTGCTGGGCGCCGGCAGCGGAGGAGAGACAGCCGCCTCCAGCCAGCTCCTGCTGAGCGCGCGGGACACCATCAAGAGCACTGGCCTGCTGGAGCGCTGGGCGCGCGTCCTGCTGCTGGGCACCGCAGCGGCTCTGAGCGAGCAGGTCAGCAGCCGGCAGCAGCGCGAGGCACAGGCCCTGCGGGCCCACCTGCTGCACAGAATGGCCGACATGCACGACCTGCTGGGGCTGGACTGGGCGGACTTCCTGCGCGGCCCCTGCGCCTGTACCCTGGCATCCATCCACATGGCCCAGCTGTGCGCCGCCCTGGACGGGGGCACCGCGTTCGGCGTGCCGAAGCCCCCGCTCCTGGTCCTCCAGTCCGTCTGCACGCGCAGCGAGCTCGCCTTTGTTGTCCGCGCCAGCGAGGCAGCCGTCAACAGCGACACCGTCTCTGCCGAGGTCAGCGGTTTGGTCAGCATGCTCCCCGTGCTGCATACCCTGAGGGCATGGGTCGCGCTGCTGTGTGAGGAGCTCCAGGAGGTCCCGGCCTACCCCTATGCCGCTACCGCTACCGCTGCCAGCGGCGACGCTGGTAGGCAGCGGCCGGCTGCGGCAGCGGAGGCACTGGGAGGCGATGCCCAAGCCGGCGGGGAGGGGCCGCGACAGGGGGCGAGCGGAAGCGCAGCAGCTGCAACCCCGGCAGCACCCAACGTTAGTCCCCCCAGGCAGCAGGGCGCGGACAGGCAGCGCGGCCCAGGGAGCGAGGGACAGGCCGAGCAGCCGGCTTGTGCATGTTGCCTCCCGCCGCTGAACCGGTCTGCCGCCATCACCCTGTGCCTGCGGCTGGCTAACGGGGTGCTGGCCCACTGGGGGCGGCCCGTGCCGGGGCTGCGGCTGGACATGATACACCGCGACCATTGGGATTCGAACCCCCGGCTGCCCAAGGTCAGCGGGTCGGTGGTGGTGTTCCACGCGCTGGCGTGCTCCCGCCTGGCGCTGCTGCCCAGCCTGTGGTGCAAGGAGCGGGTGGAGGGCCGTGCGCGGGCGCGGGTGCGGGCGTGGTGGGACGCGTACGTGGCGGCGGCGGAGCACCCGGAGGCGCTGGCGGTGGCGTTACCGGCGTTGCCCAACTACCCTGAGTGGACGTACAAAGGGTCGGGTGGGTAGAGTCACGGCCGACTGTCGCGCTCTGTATGGGTTGGGGCTGGGCGGGGTGAGCATAAGGCCGTGTTACTTTCTCTTGCGCACGGTACGGGTAAGGGAGTGCCAACAGCGCAACCTGTGCTCATTAGTACATGTCGCAGGGCTAGTGGTTTAAGCACAGTGCGTGGGCGAGCGGTCTCGAGGTACCCCTTCCCATCATACTTCGCTGCACCTAGCATTGAAGGGATGGGTCTGAACTCCGTCCACCAACATGAGGACGCGTGTATGCGGACCGGCAGGCTGGTATCACGTCCATGCAGCACCCACGGGCGGCTGCCTTGGCCCACATCACAAACATGCGGTGCCCCCTGGTGCCCTGTCGCATACCCCCACAAGCCTCAGACTTGCCCAGCATATGGGTTCTTCACCCCATGCTGCCCCTTTCCTGCGGACGTCAACAGGTGTGCCCCGCCGGCTGTGTGCCGACGCAGCCGCGGCTCTGGAGGCCGGCGTGCTGCCCTGCGTCAGCGGCATGCTAGCGGGAATGGCGCTGGGCCCCGATGACGACGACGTCTGGTGCCCCCCGGACCGCTTCCCGGGCACGGTGCACTGCTGGCCCGAGTGGATGCTGTTCGGCCCAACGGCCCAGGTGGGCGAGCTGCTGTCGGCCTTGTCCCAGCGGCTCCGTCTGTCACTTTGGGAGGTGCGCTTGGTGGTGTCGTCACTGACCGTGAGGAGTGGCGGCAGCGGCAGCGGGAGCGTGAGCGGGAGCGGGAACGGCAGCGGGAGCGGCAAGAGCTGGGGTAGCAGGACGGCGGCGGTGATGCGCGAGGCCCTGACCTTCACCGCGCAGCGCCTGAGTAACATCTTCGGGGGCACCACGTATCTGCTCAAGGACTCCCTTGTCGCGCCAGGGCAGGCGCAGACGGGCGTGGAGGCGGTGCGGCGCCTGTCCGTCGTGGCGGCTGTGCTGCTGCCGGCCGTGTCCAAGGTGGTGCGCGGGTGCGTGGACCTGCGGCAGGCGGCGGTTGCGGCGCAAGGGGGTTCGTCCAAGGACGATGCGGGGAGCCTAGCCCGTCGCGCCACCGACGCAGTCCCCGGGCCCGCGACTGGTGCGTTGCAGTGCGTGCTCGTCCTGTTGGCGGCGCACGCCGGGGCGGCCGCGGGAGGAGAGCAGCAGCAGCAGCATGGTGCCGGCAGCGAGGGGCGAGGAGGTGGGGTTGAGGCTGCGGGCGACAGCGGCAGCGGCGGCGGCGACGGCGGTGCAGGAGGGCGTGTGGTAGCGTCCTCGCCATGGAGGGCGCTGCTGCTGCAGGACATGCAGTTGATGGAGCTCCTGGGGGCTGGGGTGTGGCTGCATGGCTATGTGGCGGCGATGGTGGCGGCGGCGGCGGCGGAGGGCGATAGGTCGGTCATATGTGAGAATAACGAGCGTATGCGGCGCGCCCTGGTCTGGGGGCTGGCCCTCGCGGCAGCTGCCTTCCCGGCCGAGTTCCGGGCGGCGTGGGGCGGCGGGGGCAGAGCGGAGGTGGTTGCGCAGGGTCCGCATGGTGGCAGCAGCAGCTACGCAGGCAGTGGGACGCCGTCGTCCTGCATGCCCCAGCTGCCTGCATGCCTGCACGGGCTGATGAGTGCAACAGGTTCTAACGGCGGGCTGCAGGCGGTGGTGTGCGTGCTGGGCGGCGGGGACCCCTCCCCTGGAGAGGTCTGGGGCCTGGCGTGCACCTACTGGGCGCTGCACGGCTACACACCGGACCAGCTGGGGGCGCTGGTGGGAGCGATGCTGCCGCCAGAAGAGGCGCGGGCTGCCGTGGACGCTGCTGCGGCTGCTCCGGGTCACGCCTGAAGCCCGCTGAGGAATGCCTTGTGCAATCCGTAGTAGCAGCGGCATGGCGTGTAGGCGTGCGTAGCGACAGCAACAGCAGCTACTCGTTGTCGGCGTCCGCGGGGGTGTGGACGCTACGGATGCAGTAGCTGCCTCAGCTGGGTGCAAAGCTCAGCTGTTGAGGCTCTGGAGCTGGGGGGCCGGGCATGGGGAAGTCCGAGAGAGGGTTTCCGGGAGCGGAGAGAAACGAGAGGAAGGTAGGAGCCGTATGGCTCACACAGCAGCGGGTGCGGCACTGTGGCAGGGATGCCGCTGCGTCGCGGTTACACATGAGCCGTGGTTCAAGTGCCGGGAATGAACTTGTAGGCTGCGTGGATTTACGGTAGATTCTGGTTGCGAGATGGCTGTGGGATGCTTGCATGCGTACGCCTCGTGTTGCTGATTACGTGCCAGTACAGCAAGGTAATGCACGAAGGCGATCGAGTCGGTGCCGTCAGTAAGCCTGCGTACAGTTTGGATGGTGGTATGTTCGGCACCGGTACACTAGTCTTTCCGGTGGCTGCTTGCGTGCCAAGCCGAATATTGCGCTGGGATCCCGCGTGCGGCACTCCTCCGTGCCGTGGATGCACATGCGGTACACTCGAGGATTGTCATGTGGCCACAGAATGACTCTGGTTGGAATGTTGCTTGCTTCGTTGGCACTGTTCGGCGTCTTGGGGATATTCTCCCAGAGTTTGCCCCTAAGTAGCAACCCACAACGGCATTACTGTATGCAACAATCGTGGCACGTCTGGGTGTGCGCCACGTCCATACTGCTTTCGTTACGTACAGCATGTACGGTAGCGCCAACAGGTCCATACCGTTACTGTGGTATACTGCCCGTACGGTAGTGCTACCACGTGCAGCGTACGGTACACGATTGCAGCGTTCTTGGTCGTGTTGAGTATGCAGGGGTGTTGGGTGCAGGGAAGCGGTGCGCTGCAGGTGTTTTGTTTTTGTCATATGTTGCGATGGGAGGGGGACAGATTCATCTTTCCATTTGCTGATGTCTCAGAACTGCGTGGTTTGTTGGGATTAATCCGCTGCTGTGAAGGGTTCCTTCTCACGACGTTGCGCCATGCCGTGTGCGAGGAACGCCGGCATCTTGGCTAGCAGGTAGCAGATGCGCGATAGGCGGTGTGCCAGGGGCTCGTGGGAACCGGGCAGGTATGGGCAAAGAGGATATATTGATGTACAGTGCGACTTCGGAAGCGTGGTAGCTGGCCCCATGAGTACCTTCGGTTGTTTTGACGATGTGGCTGTGGTGCACGGCGCATGTGCAGCGGAGGCCCCTAGGCACCGGCACTGGGCAGGGGACGTGGCCAACCGAGCTGCACATTTAAGCCCCTGCTTGCGCGTAAGCTGGCCAGTACCGTATACAACCGTGATGGCGAACGTTGCTTAGCAGGATGCGTGCTGTGGTACAAAAAGGGATGTATGGTGGCAAACGTTCTGTACCGTTGCGGATCACCGTCTGCTGTTTGGCCGCATTGGCAAGCGTAAGGAAAGCCAGGGCTGTCACTCGCGCAGGGGCCTATTCCCACAGCGCCCGTACGTCGTCGACCTGTAGCCCTGCACCGTAGCATACCTTTGTGGCTAGACCAAATGTGCTGCCAGGGAGTCTACATGCTCTCGCCCTGGCTCTCCCCTGGCCCATATGTACCCTTTTGCAAACCCAAGGATGCGTGCATGCCTTCCTAATGCCAGTCAGCCATTTATTACACTGGGCATGGCAACAACGCTGATGCTAATTGAATTGAGGTAGCAACAGCCTGACGCAAGTATACAATCCATTCCATCGTCTGCACACTGCAATGCGACACCAGGCCCCGCTCCAGATTTTGCAGCCAAACGACAATATACTAGGCACCTGAGCATAAAAACAGCCTGTGCGAATGTGAGGGGCCGTGCAGGTTGTGTCTATGCAGCTCGGCAACAAGTGAGGACATGGCCAGAACATTCCGAATGCGGGTAACGCCTCCTCATAAACGACCGAGGGACATGTAAACCACTTCCAAGGCAACTGTGACAAGCAAAAGAACAGTAGTACACCATAGAACCATGTTCAAAATATGACGCTGCACCCTACACCATGCATACCGTCCATGGGCTTCAATAGGCTTCCATGGGCTTCTTTAAGAATGCGTCAGCTGCACGTGTTAGCCCTACGTGTACCGTACCGACGACATGTCACAGTAACGAAAGGACCCTGTTAACGCTGCTGTAGCAATCGGACGTGGCGCACACCCATGCGTGTCGGTTTACCCTGATGCCATCATGGCAAGCGGTGGAAGAGAGTCCCCAACACTGCCCACAGGAGGTACATGCAAACAACAGCTCAACCAGGGCCACTCCGTGGCCACACAACAAAAACTGTACCGTGTGTGGCGGCCATGAGCAAGCCACTAGAGAGTAGCAATACAGCGCAATACCGTACACGGAAGACCGTACATCATAGTACCTGGGCATACCGTGGGCACCGGCCTTACAGCCATCATGCATTACCTGTAGGGGCCTGGACCAGCAACACAACACGTGCGAATGCATTAGGGCAAACCCAAAAACATTCGGGAATTGTACCAAGTTGACTTTACCGGTCACCCCGGTCTCCGTTGCGCACGCGGAGTGGCGCACCGTGACCAGGGGACCTCAGGGTTTAGTACTGGGCGCTCCAGGGTGGGCGAGGTTCGCAGTTTGAGCCATTAGGGCATGTACCGATATCTCATAGCTGCCTAGGGCAATCAAAATCTCCATCGACACAGTGCAATGCCTCCTGTACGTTCACTCTTGGCACATCGACCACGGCACATGTGTAACCGCAACGCCTCGGCATCCCTGCCACATCGTTGCACCCCGTGGTTGTACCCGCTCCCGTTTCAGCCCTGCTACCCAGCTCCTGCTCCCTAGCAGACGTACCGCTCCTTTTCCTCCCTCCGGGACCCTTTCTGTGTCACTCACGTGCCCGGCCCCCAGCAGCCCCCACAGCTGTGCCAAACACTCAAAAGGGGCAGCTACCAGATGCGTGGCGCCCGCGCTGACGCCGACACAGCGGCAGCAGCAGCTGCTGCTCATGACTCTACACGAGGCAGCAGCTACCACCATCGCCCGCAAGGTAAGCTCCGGACTGCCCATGCCCGCCTCCCAGCTACGCAGCGACCACGGCCGTGCCTAGCACCCGGGTCAAGCAGTTCTCTACATCCGAGGCCGGGCACGCCCCTGCAGACGACGACACAGCAGCAGCTGCCGTCGTATCCGCTATACACAAGCCTCCACGCGAGGCAGCAACTGCTCCTAGTGCCCGCACCATGTAAGCCGCCGGGAGCCTCAGCTGGGAGCAGTAGCCGCAGCCGGTGCGGCCGGAGCGGCAGCCGGCGCCGCCGCAGCAGCGTCCACGGCAGCCCGCGCCTCTTCTGGCGGCAGCATCGCTCCCACCAGCGCCCCCAGCTGGTCCGGTGTGTAGCCGTGCAGCGCCCAGTAGGTGCACGCCAGGCCCCAGACCTCTCCAGGGGAGGGGTCCCCGCCGCCCAGCACGCACACCACCGCCTGCAGCCCGCCGTTAGAACCTGTTGCACTCATCAGCCCGTGCAGGCATGCAGGCAGCTGGGGCATGCAGGACGACGGCGTCCCACTGCCTGCGTAGCTGCTGCTGCCACCACACGGACCCGACGCAACCACCGCCGCTCTGCCCCCGCCACCCCACGCGGCCCTGAACTCGACCGGGAAGGCAGCTGCCGCGAGGGCCAACCCCCAGACCAGGGCGGCCCGCATGCGCTCTGCACCCTCCGCCTCCACCTCCGCCTCCGCCTTCTGCCCCGCTGCCACGTGGATATGCAGCCACACCCCAGCCCCCAGGAACTCCATCAGCTGCAAGTCCTGCAGCAGCAGCGCCCTCCATGGCGAGGACGCTACCACACGCCCTCCTGCACCGCCGTCGCCGCCGCCGCTGCCGCCGCCGCTGCCGCCGCCGCTGCCGCCGCCGCTGCCGCCCGCAGCCCCACCTCCTTGCCCCTCGCCGCCGCCGCCACTCTGCTGCTGCTGCTCCTGCTCCCCTCTTGCCACCGCCCCGGCGTGCGCCGCCAACAGGGTGAGCACGCACAGAAGCGCACCAGACGCAGGCTCCAGGACTCCCTCGGTGACGGTGCGCATCAGTTTCACCGCATCGGCCTCGAACGAGTCCCCTTGCGCCACGAACGCCAACTGCCGCAAGGCCATGCACCCCCGCACCACCTCCGACACGGCCGGCAGCAGCACAGCCGCCACGACGGACATGCGCTGCGCCACCTCCAGCCCCCTCTGCGCCTGCCCTGGCGTGACAAGGAAGTCCTTAAACAGGAACGTGGCGCCCCAGAAGATGTTGCTCAGGCGGTGTCCGGCGAATTCCAGGACCGTGACTGGGACCCCTGCCGTCATACCGCAACTGCCGCTGCCGCTCCCGCTGCCGCCGCTTCCCCCGACAAGCGGCGACACCGCCACGCGCAGCTCCCAAAGCGTCACACGGAGCCGCTGGGCCAGGGCCGACAGCAGCTGGCCCACCTGGGCCGTTGGGCCGAACAGCATCCACTCGGGCCAGCAGTGCACGATGCCCGGGAAGTGGTCCGGGGTGCACCATACAGCGACGCCGCTGCGGTCCTGCGTCATGCGCGCTAGCATGCCGCTGATGCAGGGCAGCACGCCCGCCCCCAGCGCCGCGGCTGCGTCGGCACCCAGCCGGCGGGGCACATCTGTTGGGGGCATGGGGGGCCAGGGCACCAGGGGGAGGGGCCTTTGGGTGCCGCATGAGCGTGGTGCACGGCTGGCGAGACACACCTGTTGGCGGGATGTAGGGCAGAATGGGGTTGAAGCCCCTTGTTCTGGGCGAGTCTGAGGCTTGTGGGGGTATGCGGCAGGGCACCAGGGGGCACCGCGTGTTGACACTGGGGGCCAAGGCAGCGGCCCGGGGGTGCTGCATGGACGTGAAACGTCCATGCCGTTCCACGTGCCAGGGCTCCCATGCCAGTCAAAGGGTTTGGACCCATCCCTTTTGCCCTCGGTGCCGGACGTTGGTGAGGAGGGCTACCCCGACACTGCTGTACTCCAACCGCTGGCCTACGGACGAGCATAGGTTGCGCTGTTCGCACTCACACGTAGCGTGAGCACGGGAAAACACACGACCTTACCCTAAACCAGCCAAACCCGAACAGGGTACGACAGCCTTCCCCGACCCTACCCACCCACGCCTGTGAACGTCCACTCAGGGTACTGGGGCGGATCCGACCTTGCCACGAACAGCGCCTCCGGGTGCTCCACAGCCGCCACGTAGGCCTCCCACCACGCCCGCACCCGCGCCCGCACGCGGCCCTCCACCCTGTCCTTGCACCACAGGCCGGGCAGCAGCGCGAGGCGGGAGCACGCCAGTGCGTGGAACACCACCACCGCGCCGCTGGTCTTGGGCAGCCGGGGGTGGGCGTCCATCTGCTTGCGTTGCATCGTATCCACCTGCAGCCCCGGCACGGGCCGCCCCCAGTGGGCAAGCACCCCCCTCGCCAGCCGCAGGCACAGGGTGATGACCGTGGACCGGTTCAGTGGCGGGAGGCAAGACACATCAGCCGCCCGCTCCGCCTGTCCCTCGCTCGCTGGGGCGCGCTGCCCTGCTCCGCCCTGCGTCCCGGGAGCACTGCTGCTGGGTGCCGCCGGGCTTGCAGCCGCTGCGCTTCCGCTCGGCCCCTGCCGCGACCCCTCCCCGCCGGCTTGGACGCCGCCTCCCGGTGCCTCCACTGCCGCCTCAGCGGGCTGCTGCCTACCGGCGTCGCCGCTGACAGCGGTAGCGGTAGCGGCATGGGCGTAGGGCGGGGCCTCCCTGAGCGCTTCAGACAGCAGCGCGACCCAGGCCCTCAGGGTGTGCAGCACCGGGAGCAGACTGGCCAAGCCGCTGACCTCGGAGGTGACGGTGTCGCTGTTGACGGCCGCATCGCTTGCGTGCGTGATCAACGCAAGCTCGGACGCCATCCACGCGCCCTGGAGGACCAGGAGCGGGGCCTTCGGCACACCGAACGCGGTGCCCCCGTCCAGGGCGGCGCACAGCTGGGCCATGTGGATGGATGCCAGGGTACAGGCGCAGGGGCCGCGCAGGAAGTCCGCCCAGTCCAGCCCCAGCAGGTCGTGCATGTCGGCCATTCTGTGCAGCAGGTGGGCCTGCAGGGCCTGTGCCTCGCGCTGCTGCCGGCTGCTGACCTGCTCGCTGAAAGCCGCTGCGGTGCCCAGCAGCAAAACGCGCGCACAGCGCTCCAGCACGCCGGTGCGCTGGATGGTGTCCCGCGCGCTCAGGCGGAGCTGGCGGGAGGCGGCTGTCTCTCCTCCAATGCCGACGCCCAGCACCGAAAGGACGCGCACGACTTCGCGCACAAGGTCACGCACGCACTGCAGGTCGGGCTGCTGAGGCCGCCGCACCGGAGCTGAAGTTGTTGCGCTGGGAGCCCGCGGGAGGAGCTGAGCTGCGCTCGGCGCCAGCTGCTCGGCGGCCCCGGCCAGAATGCCGCAGTAGCACTGGAGCGTGTCCGCCCGGAGCAGAGCCGGGCCGAGAAGCTCCGAGCAGAAGCTTTCCCAGGCAGGCGCGTTGGTTCGGAATATGAAGAACTGCTCGCACAGGCTCTGACGGATGTTGGCGTATGGGCTGGGGCTGACACCATTTCCGAAAGGGCTGGACTGGCGCAGGGCCAGGAAGAACAGAGCAATGAGCGCAGCGGTGTCCTGACTTGGATGTCTCCACAAAGCCTCCACCTCCGGATGCAGTGTTGGTGTTTCAGTGCAAAGATGGTCCGCAAGCTCCTTGGCGACACGCTCGACAGCTGCGAGCTCAAATGAGGACACGTTTTCCGCTGCTCCGCGGTAGGAGTTTGCGAGTGCACGCCTGCCTACATCTAGCAGCGGGTCGAGTTTCGACCGACGCCCCCGCTGAGCGTTGGCAGCTTGCCTGCGAGGAGGCATCTTCAGCAGCCTCCCTGAACCCCAAATGTACGTTCAAATAGACAGAATTGGAGATCTAGAGGCAACACGTACAGCCCCATCCTTGGTAAGGTTTGCGGATATCGGCCACGATCTATGTGAAGGACTGACTTATGTGACCGACGGAAACGGAAAAACAACAGTTTCAAAAACACTAGGGATTTGACTACGGGGTTTCAGCAGGCCCTTCGCTGCATGGAGGGGTTGCCTAGTGTCGTACAGGTGGTGGACCCTAGCAAACAAGGCGGAAACCCCAACGACGCCCCCTTAAACACTCATAACGGCATGTGCCTGACGCATACTCCAGTGCCAATCGTGTTCACCAGGCAGGCGTGTTTACCAGGCACGAATTGCCAGTATCCCAGTAAATGGCCCGTGGTGGGCTCCCCTGCATGTGCCCCGCGCGCGTACCCAGAGGCGTACCGCGCGCGTACCCAGGCGTACCTCAGCTGCGTCCTCAGGACCGAAGTGACTCGTAGGGCTAGCCCGCACGCTCGCAGCGTATATCCAGGTCCTCTAATAAGTTAACACTCGCTCGGCTCACGCACGCCGGCCCATGCGCATTTGCCTACCTGCCAGCCCAAACACCTGCCTTTCTGATACCCGCTCATCCTGACACGGGAAGCCTCCACTGCGTTGGACTTGTATAATTCCATCAGGAGATACTTCGTCGCAGTTGTGTAGAGGTGAAAGTGTCCCTTTAGCAACAGTTCTGGAAAGCAAAAACACCAGCAGCACACTGCTGCCCTGCACCCAACAACCCCGCAGAGCAAGAAGGTCAAAGTTGGTGCAAGTGCACACCCCGCACGTGCGACACTATCATAAATGTAATATGTGCAGTCGCAGTAGCAATATGGACCAGGCGCACACCCCGATGTGCCAAGGTTGCTGTATACCGCAAGGCCATAAAGGCAGATTTGCTACTGGTTGCCGTCCCCAAGGTGGCAAGCTTTGGGCGAAAGGTCCCAAAACGCGGAACACTACCCATAGGAGAACGCAAGCGAGCAACAGTTCAACCAGGGCCATTCCATGGCCACATGATAACCAATGTACCGTAAGTGGCACGCCCCAACGAGAAAGTCACGATGGATCAGCAAGGTGCATGCAGAGTGTAGACAGCTTCGCACGCGAGAAGCCCCCGGGCACGTCATGTACTCCGCAACACCTCATAGCACCATGTACAGTGCATGGAGGATCGTTCACCGTGCGCCTACAGCCGTCATGCGCTACCCACAAAGGCATATATAAACAGCAACACGACACGTACTCATGCATATACACTCAGCCGCACATAAAAACAGCCAGCGCACGCCAGCCTGCATGTTCATTTTGAGCATGTGATTACTATTATTACAATTTCCCACAGCGCCCACAGCCGTACCTAGCACCCAGGTCAGGCATTCGTTGTCTCCTTGACATCCAAGGCCGTTCACGTCGACGCATACACCGCGGCAGCCGTTGTTGCTAACTCAGGGCTTCGCAAGGCAACGCCGCGACAACCCTGCCACATCGTTGCACCCGCTGCCGTACCAGCTCTCCTACCCAGTTCCTGCCCCCTGGCAGGCGTACCGCTCTCTTCCCCGCGCTCTCCGGACTTTCCCATGCCCGGCCCACAGCTACGCACCACCCACAGCTGTGCCTTGCGGCAGCTGTTGAATGGGAAGCGGGCCATACCCACGCTGGCGCATCAGCAGCTGCTATCAATGCCCGCACACCACAAGCCTCCGTGGGCGTCAGGCGTGAGCAGCAGCCGCAGCGGCAGCAGGTGCAGTCGGAGCAGCCGCAGCAGCGGCCACGGCAGCCCGCGCCTCTCCTGGCGGCAGCATCGCTTCCACCAGCGCCGCCAGCTGGTCAGGTGTGTAGCCATGCAGCCCCCTGCAGCTGCACGCTATGCCCCAGACGTCCTCAGGTGCGGGGTCCCAGCCGCCCAGCACGCGGACCACCGTCAGCAGCCCGTCACCCAACCCGTCCGCACCCAGCAGCCTGCTAAAGACAGCAGGAAGCTGGGGGTGGCATGGCAGCACCGCGTGGCTGGACGAGCCGTGCGGGCCCGACGCAACCACTGACGCCGCGCCCGAGTCGCCCCACGCGGCCCGGAATTCATCAGGGAAGGCAGCTGCCGCGAGGGCCAGCGCCCAGACCAGGGCGGTCCGCAAGCGCTCTGCATCCTCCCCTGCGGTCGAACTGCCGCTCTGGGCATCCGCCTCCGCCTCCTTCGCCTCCACCTCCGCCTCCGCCTCTGCCTCCGCCACCCCCTGGCCACACAGCCACACCCCAGCCCCCAGGAACTCCATCAGCTGCATGTCCTGCAGCAGCAGCGCCCTCCACGGCGAGGACGCTACCACACCTCCTCTACAAGCATTGCCATCGCCATCGCCATCGTCGCCGCCGCAGCCGCTGCCGTCGCCGTCGCCGCCGCCGCTGGCCCCCACAGCCTCACTCTTACCCCCTGCACCGCTGCTGCCGTCGCCGGCCTGTTGCTGCTGCAGCGGCGGCGGTGGGTGTTCACTCGGCCCGCCGCCGCTGCCCCCGCGAGTTCGCTGCCGCTGGCCTCTCGCCACCGCCCCGGCGTGCGCCGCCAACAGGACCACCGCGTACTTCAACATGTCATGCGCGACTGTCGGGGCCTTGGAGGCAGCGAAGACGATCAGCCCCCCCCGCGGCGCAACGGGCGAGCCCCCTTGCGCCACAACCGCAAACTGCCACAGGTCCACGCACCCGCGCACCACCTCCGACACGGCCGGCAGCAGCACAGCCGCCACAACGGACAGGCGCCGCACAGCCTCCACGCCCGTCTGCGCCTGCCCTGGCGCGACAAGGGAGTCCTTCAGCAGGTATATGGCGCCCCCGAAGACGTTGCACATGCGCCCGGAGGTGAAGGCCAGGGCCTTGCGCATTGTCCTCCCCGCCATGACGCAACCGTCCCTCTCCTTGCTGCTCATGCTCCCGCCGCTCCCCCCGACGAACGAGGACACCCATGCCCGCAGGTCGCCCAGCGCCTCGGTCAGCCGCCGGGCCAGGGCCGACAGCAGCTGGCCCACCTGGACCGGTGGGCCGAAGAGCATCAGCTGCATCCACACGGGGGCAGTCCCCTGGAAGCGGTCCGGGGGGCACCAAACAACGCCGTCGCTGGGGCCCCGCCCCATTCGCTCCAACAGGCGGGAGACGCAGGGCAGCACGCCGGCCTCCAGCGCCAGGGCGGCATCCGCACCCAGCCGACGGGGCGAACCTGTCGAAGGTACGGGGCCAGGGAACCAGGGGGAAAGCGTGGAACGCGTGAAACGATCTGGTAGGCGTCAGGGAATGACGGAAACGCTGCGGACAAAGGAAGTCGACGAAGGCCATGGCCTAGGGAAACAGGAGGAAGAGGCCCGTGGGTGCTGCACCGCGCCTGCGGGGTATGCATGTGCGTGTGACGAGGGAGGTTGGGGAGTGGGTGGACTCGCTGAGCCGCGATGGACATGCAAGTTGCTGGGAGGACCGTGGGTACTGCAAGCAACAGAGGTGGCGTTTTCTAGGGCTGTCTGCACCCCGCCCCTCCAACGCAGTTTGGGAAACTACGCTTGAGTGTCCCCAGAACAGCGTGAGGGTTTGGAGAAGCTGAACCTCGAAACCGGCGGCCCACGGCCCCAGAGCCCAACACAATGTGCACGGATCGTCTTAATTCGCACGCAGGCCCAGAGAGGCATAAACGACCTACCGGCCTGCAAAGCTCATTAGCCCTGCCCCGAATCCTTTGGACCCACTCACCTGGGCCAAAGTGCGTCCACTTGGGGAACACCACCTGCTTCGAGTTTGGGCGCACCACCAGCAGCGCCTCCGGGTGCTCCGCCGCCGCCACGTACGCCTCCCACCACGCCCGCACCCGCGCCCGCGCACGGCCCTCCACCCGCTCCTTGCACCACAGGCTGGGCAGCAGCGCCAGGCGGGAGCACGCCAGTGCGTGAAACACCACCACCGACCCGCTGAGCTTGGGCAGCGGGGGGAAGGAATCCCGCCGGTCGCGGTGTGACGGTGCCCCAAGAGGGTGTGCGTCCCTCTGGTTGCGGGGTATCATGTCTAGCTGCAGCCCGGGCACGGGCCGTCCCCAGTGGGCCAGCAACCCCTTGGCCAGCCGCAGGCACAGGTCGACGGCCGCGGACCGGTTGAGCGTGGGAAGGCAAGAAGCGCCAGCCGCCGGCTCCGCCTGCCCCTCGCTCCCTGGGGCGCGCTGCCCTGCTGCGCCCTGCGGCCCGGGAGCACTGCTGCTGGGTGCCGCCGGGCATGCAGCCGCTGCGCTTCCGCTAGCCCCGTGCCGCGACCCCTCCCCGCCGGCTTGGACGTCACCTCCCAGTGCCTCCGCTGGCGCCTCGGCCGGCCGCTGCCTACCGGCGTTGCCGCTGGCAGCTGCATAGTGGTAAGGCCGGGCCTCCGGGAGCTCCTCACACAGCAGCGCGGCCCAGGCCCTCAGGGTGTGCAGCACGGTGAGCAGGCTGGCCAAACCGCTGACCTTGGCGACGGCAACGTCGCTTTCGCACGCCGATCGGCTCACGCCACTGGTGAAGGCGACCTCGTTCTCCACGCACATGGGCTGGACGACCAGGAGCGGCGGCTTGGGCACGCCGAACGCGGTGCCGCCGTCCAGGGCCGCGCACAGCTGGGCCATGTGGATGGATGCCAGGGTGCAGGCGCAGGGGCCGCGCAGGAAGTCCGCCCAGTCCAGCCCCAGCAGGTCGTGCATGTCGGCCATTCTGTGCAGCAGGTGGGCCTGCAGGGCCTGTGCCTCGCGCTGCTGCCGGCTGCTGACCTGCTCGCTGAAAGCCGCTGCGGTGCCCAGCAGCAAAACGCGCGCACAGCGCTCCAGCACGCCGGTGCGCTGGATGGTGTCCCGCGCGCTCAGGCGGAGCTGGCGGGAGGCGCCTGTCTCTCCTCCAATGCCCACGCCCAACACCGTAAGAATGGACACGGGCTCTCGCAAAAGCTCCTGCACGGGCTGCAGGTCGAGCTGCTGCGGCCGCGGCACCGGAGCTGGAGTTGTTGCGCCGGGAGCCCGCGGGAGGAGCTGAGCTGCGCTCGGCGCCAGCTGCTCGGCGGCCTCGGCCAGAAGGCCGCAGTAGCATTGCAGCGTGTCCGCCCTGAGCAGAGCCGGGCCGAGAATCTCAGAACAGGAGCTTTGCCAGCCGAATGCGTCGGCTCGGAATACGGAGAACTGCTCGCAAAGGCTCCGGCGGATGTTGGCGTATGCTGGGCTGGGACTGTCACCCATTCCGAAAGGGCTGGACTGGCGCAAGGCCAAGAAGAACAGAGCCATGAGCGCAGCGGTGTCCTGACTTGGGTGTCTCCACAGAGCCTCCACTTCCGGATGCGGTGTTGGCGGCCATACACCGAGATGGTCCGCAAGCTGTTTGGCGACACTCTCGACAACTGTGAGCTCAAACGAGGACACGTTGTCCGCTATTCCACCGTAGGCGATATTGAGTGCACGCCTGCCTACATCTAGCAGCGTATCGAGTTTCGACCGACGCCCCCGCTGTTGAGAGTTGGCAGCTTGCCTGCGAGGAGGCATCTTTAGCACCTACCCTCAACCTGGGATATTTTGCATGAATACAAATGAGCAACTAAGAAGTAAGACAGACAGACCCCGTCCTTGTGCCATCTCAAAATATAGTGTGCCACCTTAATTGAAGAAACGGAACGCAACAGGATAGCCGGCAGTTCTATCAGCGCAAGGGACTTGACTGCGGGCTTACAGCGTGGCCAGGGAAGAAGGTCATAGCGGCCAATCGCTTGGCGGTAGCGCGCCCATGGGGGGGGTTCCACCGTGAGGAATGGAACTCATTTGAGTCAGTACTTGTAGAGTTTCCTATTAAAGCTGTATTATATACGTCCAAAGTGGTTGTTGTTATTACTTAAACGTAAGGGCGCGACAGATACAAATGCAGCCTAAGTCCGCGCGACCTCTCTGGGCCACGGCGGCCCCGCCCAGAGCTTCACAACACTCATATTGCACCATTGAAGGTCCTGGTAACGTACCCTCATTAAGGGCGCAGTGTGTCGCAGCTGTCAAGAGCAATGCTCTCAGCGCGACGGCAAGGTGGCCGTTTTCGGCAGCCCTAAAGCGCACCAGAGACCTCCTTCCGGGTAGAAACATTATGCTCTTCGGTCTGTGGGGGCTAGATGGCTTGGGTCGTTCAGTGGAGCCCCGTCCCGGTCGCCGGTGTCGTGGGCTCGTGGTTGCACCCTCCATCTATAGCCCGTGCCCTAGCCGGCGTCCTGAGCCCGCCCAGTAGACACAGCCGTACTGATGTTAACTTCATGAGTGACAAGGGGAGGCGCATAGGGTAGGGAGGGCAGGCAGAGTTGCCGTACCAGGCTCAACGCAGCTGCACCGGGGTGTCCCACAGTCATGTATCTGAGCATTGCTTCGGGTAGTGGTGTCCAGCACCGAATGGCACCTTCTTTCAAAGCCATGAGCAGCTTAAAGGGACACCGGGGACAGGGGAGGCTCCCCTGCCTGGGGACACCTTGGCCCGCACCTCAAGCTTGCGGTGACACTGGATGCAAACGGGCCAGGCACGGTGTACCGTATCAATTCCTACCAATGTGCATTACTGCTTATGCGGTGCTGTTACAATAAGCGGTGCAGAGGGGCGTGTGGGATCCAAGGAACACGTGGGGGCAGGGCAGTAGTGGGGTAGCGGCAAGGGGTAAGTCGTGGTCTTAAGGCACGCGTGGCCCACGTTGGGCAGGTAACAGTTGCACGTGGGGTCAGGACACGACGGTTCAATGGTGTCAGGGGTCAGGTTGGGTCAGGTGGCCAGAGCAGGTCGGAGCTGGTCGGGGCAAGGCAGTAGTGATGAGGTTGGTTCAGCCGATACCTGTCTCCTCAGAGCCTCCTGCGCCGTCAGCTTCAAGCCAAGTGAAGAGACGACCTGGAGGACCTACCCGCTAAAAATAGGTCTCCGATACCCCCATAACCCTTCTCCTGTGAAAAAAAAAGCAGCTTAAGAATTGTGGGGGCAGGGCAAAGGTCAGTGGGTCAGGTAGCCTGGGCAGATGGGCCCAGGGCAGAGGTGAGGTGGAGCCAGGTGGCCGGAGCAGGTGGGACCCGGGTAGGGGTTAGATTGGGCCTGGGTAGGGCCCAGGCGAGGCAAGATGACCGGGGGCAGCTGAGGCCGAGGTAGGGGCAGGGCGGCTGAGGACAGAGGGCGACAGCGGCCACGGGGGAGGCTCGGTGGTCGGGGGCAGGCACTGCCCTGGTAGGGGCACGTAGGGGTCGGGTGGGGTCAGGTGGCCAGGGGCAGGCGAGGTCGGGTGGCCTGGGCGGGGCAGGTGGGGCTAGCGTAATATAAGGGGCAGGCAAGGTCGGGTGGCCTGGGGCAGGTGGGGCTAGGGTAAGGGGCA
>VFQN01001331.1_pt1 | contig 41761 bp, 70 predicted proteins | sample 3512371 | NCBI WGS metagenome assembly VFQN01 (sample SAMN10412370, study PRJNA504923) | tailings metagenome | isolation source: Replicate 2 from Balatoc abandoned mine | place: Philippines: Itogon, Benguet | collected 2017-08-28 | reverse complement strand
TTGACGGAGCTGGTTGCTCCTATCCGTACAGCGAGAGGGGTGGGAAACCCCGTGTCCTTGAATGCCGGTACCAGCCCTGTTTCCCGTGTGGGACGGGGCTGGGCTCTGGAAGGGGACCAAAACTGTAAATTACATAGGAATATGCGTTGCGCAAGGGGTCCACGGCAATGGAACAACATGCCCAAGCGCACAACTGTTAGCCAGGCCAAGTTACCCCAGAGCAAGACCTTCCCGGAGCATCTACCTGCATCTACCCTGACGACCTCGCCATGCCCATGCGGCCGCATCCTTTCCCTCCTCAACAAACGACATATCGGTATGCATGCCTGCCCTGTGCCTCTGCGCGTTCGCTGATCCGCTGCCCCGCCGGCGCACCCAGGTGCTGCGCACACCCCCTGCGTCCTGTATGTCCTTTACACACAACACATGCCGACACGTGCGCTGTCTCGGCTTGCTGCCCCGCCAGCGCGTCCATAGCCCCCACACGACCCTTTATTCTCTCAGATGAGCCCAAGCGCTGCTCCAGCCGCTCCTCCCCCCTCAGCTGCTCCATCTACTGCCCCGCCATCGCCCGGTCGGCCTGCGCCGCCAGCTGCCGCGCGTACCGCTGCTGCTGCCGCGACAGGCGGATGGCGCCCGTGGCGAACAGCGCCAGCAGCACAGCCTCGCGGGGGACACGTAGCGCGTCCTGCAGGAAGCGTGGGTGTGCGGGGGCATGCCCCGGGTGTGGCAGCGCCGGAAGGGGTTAGGCCCTAAGGTGCAGCAAACAGCTGTCAAGGCAACAGGCTGGACCAACAGAACACATGTCAGTCGTGTGGACAGTGTGCTGGTGCATGACACCGCGGCGGGCGGCACAGAAACACTGAAGGCACGAGGTGCAGGCGCAGGGGTGCAGACGAGAGGGAGCGGCGGGCGGGTTGCAGGTGGCACACGCACGGCACGTGCCACGCCCCGAGCTGGGTTGCATTCCATGCAAGTAAGGATCGTAATATGCTCCGGCCCGCTCACCTTGAGGTACAGGCCCAGGGCCGACTCGGGCTGCGACGCAGTGCCGACCTGGTGCACCTGCGCCCGACGACACAATGTGGCCGCACATCATAAAGTGGGGTGCGACGTGGGCGAGTCGCTCCCTGGTGCCAATGACTGCATGGGCCCCTGAAGTAACCGCCAGTCTGGCAACTGGGGCCTCAACTGACACATTATGAAACGCAACTGGTAGAGGATGCCGTTGGTACTCACTGCACAGGCCGGCCGGCGTCTACCTCACCTGCAACATCTCGTGTGCGTCAAGACATTCTCTACCCACACCAACGCTGCATCGCGCACCTCGTCCGCCTTGTGCGTCTCGTGTACGGCAGCGCCGCCCGCCGCGTCCAGCGACACCCAGCGCCCCACGTGGCAGTACGGGTCGCCGCCGCTGCCCACCACGTGCGGGATCCTGCGTGCGCAGTACGGCACATTCCGGCACGGCGGCGACGTAATGCAATACGTTACTGGGTGGACATGGTGCGCTAGCCACAGTGTTAGGCCGACTGCCTCATACCTACCTAATGCTACTCCGACGCTGTGCCAGCTGTTACTCAATCCCTGCTGCAGCAGCCCCCCGCTCCACACCCCATGCACGAAGCCCCACCAAAGCCGCGCGTTTGCTGCGCGCGCAGCCTATAGCCCCAATGAAGCACGCGGGCGTTCCCTGCAGGACTGCCCCAGCGCCTGTACTCCCCCTCCGGTATCCCGCCTCACTTGGGCGTGGGGTCTGCGTCGCACGCCGCCCGCCATCCGTCCTTGAGCGTGGCCCGCAGGTGGTGTGCAAAGGCGCGGTTGCCCACTCGGGGCGAGCCGTACGTGAACAGGGACACGCGCGACACGTTGGGACTGCGGGGGAGGGGGCGAAAGAAAGTGCGGTCAGCGAGGCGGGGAAGCGCACTTGAAGTTCGAGGGCAGCGGGCAGGGGGCAGGACATAGCAGCGCGGATTGCACGTTCATGGCTCACGCACGCAGGTGTGGTGAGCAATGGCTGCGGCGCAGTCTGTGCAGGCGGATGTCAGCAGCGTCAGGCTGCTTGCGTGACCACGGCTCACGGCCCGCAGCGTGCCTACAGCTGCACGCTCGGTCCCGTGTATTGCATACCAAACAATACCACACGACTTATCCATTGTGCACACTCACAGCTTGCCGTCGTCCTTCTGGCGCTCCAGGTCCAGCGCCGCCAGCTGCGCCAGCGCGCCGCCCAGCGAGTGCCCCGCCAGCACCACCCGCCACGGCCGCGACTCGCCGCCACTCGGACCGTGGCCCTCCTGGCCGTCCGCGGCCACGGCTGTGCGCAGCAGCGCGTTGACCGCCTCCCGCACGTAGGTGTGCGTCAGCAGGAAGCCCAGGTGCACCTTGACAAGCTGCACGTGGGGAAAGGGGCTCATGTGGGTTAGATGTGTGCTATGGAGGGTGTGCGCAGTATGTTGGCAAGCAAGCAGGCGGCCTGGTTAGCACGTGCCAGTTGCTACCATCACCACCGTCGACACCACAACCACAACCACGGAGCCACTCGTCTCACCGACTCGTTCGCCCACACACCAACCCGACCGCAATGTCACGGTGCAACCGGCACCTGCCCCACAACACCCCGCCCACGGCCGCCCTGACGCCCGACACCAGGCAACCCCAACAGGCGACCCACCGACTCGTCCGCCCACACGCGTGGCATGTCCTGCGGGCTCCGCGCCCGGCCCGTGTCCGGCATGGTGCTGTCCTTGAGGGGGTACTGCACCGCCAGGGGGTCGGCCAGCAGGTGGCAGCCGGTCTGCGGGTGGGGAGGGGCACGAGGGCGAAAGGGAGGGGAAAAAGGGAGCGCGTGGGAAGAGTGGGCCGCGCAGTGTGCGAGGACAGTACGTCAAGGAATAGCCGTAGACGAGGGGCATGGAACAGGTGCGTTGAACCTCAGAGTTGACAGTTATAGTAACTGCCGGCCCTGGAGAAATCGTAGCTCATCAGTCACCAGCACCCGCCGTGCACATGCGCGCGTAGGTCTACTCACGTGTGTGGTGCGGTACGACACCACCAGCTCCCGCCGGGCTGCGTCGCGCTGCATCCACACCTGCACGCAGAAGTCGAGAGGAGGCCGGTTGGCAGCTGCGTTCCCTGCTGGCGCAGCCCCACAATCTGGGGAACGCTGTGGTCGCGTGATGCTGCACACAACACACGGCCCCACAGCCAAGCACGGTGCACATCGTGGTGGACTCCACCCCTCTGGTACCCCCGACGAGCTCGCAGCTACCGGCCAGCTGCCCTGCCCTCGGCCTCAACCCTCATTCTGTTCTTGTCCCTCATGCTAGCCGCACCGCGGCCCGTCCCACCTGTGTGCCGGTGGGCTTGTGGCTTATGAAGGCCAGGTCCTGCAGCTGCGGGGCGGGCAGCGTGCTGACACTGCTGCCGTTGGTCTTGACAGCCCATAGCCGGCCCAGGTTGGCGCGCACGGTGTCCAGCTGGGCCCTGGTCTCGGGGTCTCCGCCGCTGTCTATGGGTTGCGGGTTGGGGTTGGAAAAGTATCCAGGGGTAAGCTGGTGTGCAGCGATGCCAGCGCAAGCCTGGTGAGAGAGGGGCGCGTGCAACGGTGGCTAGGGCCATGGCCCCATGCATGGGCGTATTGAGTGTGCACCTATCATTAATGAGGCGCTCTTGCTAGGAGGCAGCACTGAAGCATCTACCTGCGCGGTGAGCCAGGGCCTTCCCTGGGAGTCCCGATTGGGTTGCCTGCACGGGTGGTTGGCAAAAGTGGGAACATGTTGCGGTTGCGGGACAAAGGTGTAGAAGTTGCAGAAGACGGCCTGCACAACTCGAAACATTTGCTTGGCCTCAGGCGCTGCCCCTGCCCCACTCTCTGGATCTGCACCCGCTAAATTGCACAGGCATGCAAGCCAGCCTCGCTCCCCAACCCACCGTCCTGAAGTCCACGTGGTTGACCGCCGCGAAGGTGAGGTTCCCTCCCGTCCAGCCTGTGCGCACAGAGCGAGGCAGCAGAGTATCGCAGCCGCTCAGTAGCAGTGGACTTCCTAATCGAGTTTGCCCAGACATGAGTGTAGAGCCAGGGCAGCTTTGCGCCACACGATCACTGTTGGGAGTCGGGATCCTCCTGTTGAGCAGTCCAAATGATTCTGCCTCGCTAATGGCAACCAACACCACGCCCACGTATGCAACCCCACCCGCTAGACCTGCACCCCTGCGGCCGCGCTAACCCACACCCTCCCAGCCACGCACCCTCCTGCCCTCCCCGCAGCGGGTGCCGTACGCCCGCCGCCGCGCCCGACGCCAGGTTCGCCAGCGGCACCTCGGCGCTGCCCAGCAGGTGCGTGTCGCCGCCACGTGGCAGTACGGCGTCGTACCAGGGCCGCTCGCCGCCCTCGGCGCGAGTGTCTGGCACCGTGTCGAGGCACACCTTGATGGTCAGCTTGGCGGAAGGGTCCTTGAGCTCGGAGGCGTCTCTGTGGAGCATCATTCCGGTCGCAGTTGATGTCAGGTGCGGCGTGCGGAGGCTCGGGACATGACGGCTGGTGATGGCTGTGCAAGTTGAGCTTGGTGCTGACGGCACCAATGGGGCTGGCCGTGCTCCCATGGCCCAAAACGGCATGCAGCCTTGCCCTGGCCCCTACCGTAGAACCTGCCTTCAAGACGTCGCTCCGCAGCCCCACTCGCACTCCCTCTGCTACAGCGCCACGCTACGCTGAACTCCGCCAGATTCCGCCCGCCCAGCCCTTGTCCCATTCGCAACCTGTACGCCACCAGCCCCCATCCACCGTCCCAAGCACGCATCGCACCCTGGTCCACCTTGTAACCCTCCCACCGTTCCTTCCTGCCCACCTGTAGAACGCCGTCACGGTGTCGCCCAGCCCCCGCGCCACGGCCCGCACCGGCTTGGCCCCCTTGACGCCGCTGCTGCAGCGCACCTCGATCCGCAGCTTGGCCCGGTCGGCGGCAGACACCGGCGCGCCGTCCAGCCGCAGGCCCGACAGCTCGAAGGCGCCGCCAAAGCGCGCGAGGGCAAACGCCCTGCGGGTTTACACGTGTTCGCATGAGCGCAAGGGCCCGGTGGGCTGAGTCTAGGACAAGGCAAAGGCAAGGGAGTTGCAGGTTTGGCCAGCTGTCAGTCTCCCTCTGCAAGTCCAAAGCATGGCGTCTGCTGATGATGACTTGTCCGTGTCTGCCTGTTGGCTATCAGGGCATTGTGTTCTCTATTTTGCGCATTGTTGCACTCACTCGTCCAGGTAGAACACTCGGGGGCTGGGCGCGATGCGCTCCTTGGCCGCCGCCGGCGACCCCTCCTGCACCGCCGCCGCCGCCGCCACCTGCTGCCGTACGGCCTCGCTCTCCTCGAATACAAAGTGCGTGCCGCCGCGCTGCACGCGGGGCGGCGGGCTGGCGTAGGCGCTCAGTGCCGGTATGCCGAACTGTGCGGCATGGGTGAGCAGGGTAAGGAAGCAACATATTGCCGGTACGGTGCGAGAGGCGGTACTGCGTGTGCAATTGGCATGTGGCAACGCATTTCGGTGCCAAGATGCGTGACATGCGCAGGAAGGATGGCGCGATGGGGCTTCGTTGGGGACACGCGTGCGTGGCTATCGTGTACAGCGCGGTGTTGCTTCCGGAGCAGGTACCAGGTGCCAGCTGATGGCACCGTTCGGCACCGGGGAGCTCCATTGCCTCATATGGAAGAGTGCACACAAACAGCGGGCCCACTTCCGGAAGCGTGAAGTGGTTTAACCCCGAAAGTGTAAAGTTATCCAGTTGAGCATGGGCTGGGCAGCTAGGAGTGTAAGTATGGTCCTGTCCTGGGTTTCCGTAATGCACCACGGTGTAACCTCCACCATAACCAACGCCCCAGGCCAACGCTTGCCCACCCCGCGAGCACTCACCGCAACCAACTCCTTTGTTTCTTCAGCAGTAAGTGGCCTAATATCGCTCGACAGCGGCGCTATTATGGAGGCTGCGTCGCCCCTGACGTCGGCCCGCACATGCGACCAGCGACGACCAACAGACGGCCGATGGCCAGCCGGCGCCCGAAACCTGGGGATGCAGCGCTGCTTAAATAATGAGTTTTTGATACGTGGTATAGGACATGTACATCCCTGCCACGCCAAGCCACTTACGCAAATCCTGGGGTTGGCTGTGCTGGACGTACCGAACGGTACCCAACCTGACGCGCGCGACGCAGCGACGTGATATTAGCACAGGAGAGGACATTCTGGCACGATAGGGTGACGGCAAGGGCTCAATTGCTCACCAAGGTGGCTGTTCCGCAAGCCGAAAGCAACATTTCCACGTAAAACCGTTTACGCAATGTATGCTAGACTGAAGGCTGTTCAGTATGTAGTAAGGAAGCGCTATGAGCCATATTTGTAGTTCACAGTGTCGGAACGCCGCTGAGGGCTTCTTGTAGGCACAGCGTCGTCCCGCAACCGTTGTACGATAATAACGATAAAGCGCTTGCGGGACTTGGCTTCTGTCGCCTGCAGTGCCGATGAGATGATAATTAAGAAATTGCAGTTAGAGGTGAAGCCTGTACTTCCGCGTCTCCTGTTACCACTTGCCAGGTCAGCCTTCCACAGGAAGGTGCCACCTGTGCGCTGAGTTCCTGAGCACGCCAGCAAACGCTCAGGCGCACTTCTATACTGCAGCTCATACTCATACTGCAGTAGCAGCAACACTGCCCATCTTCGCAAGTGCAGCCTATGGTAGCTGCGCGCTTGCTGGCCAAGGGCAATCTCTACTTGTACGGCGGCTGCGGTAGTCTGTGGGGCCAGGGGCCCTTTCTTGAGGCAGCTCTGACCGACAGGGCGTCAGTCCCTGACCTTGCACACTCATAAAAACTTGCAGGTCCTCTTCCACTGGGTCTTAGCAGTGTGCAACAAGCAGGCCACACAAGTGACGAAGCAACTTCCCTGAACCACCCTCAACCTGACCACCCTACAGGACGCGTGCCAGGACCAACGCTTTCCAACGCAGCCAGCCACCCTCTCTACGGGTCACCCGCACGTGGGAGACCGCGCCTGATATCGGTTGACAACAGTACGGTTTACGTGCTTGCCGCGCGCTCTGCACAACGTAGAGGTGGTATGCTGCAACACACCCCACATGCCAGCGTACGCCGTCATTGCACAGGCCGCACGTGCCCCTGCCCTAGCAGCTATCCTGGCCATGCCAGTGCACTACCCCTGGCGCTCTGCCGCACGGATGTGCTCCAGCCCCTAGGCGAACTGCTGTAAAACGCTAAGACCAATAACTACAAGCGAGTCCGCCTGAACTTCAGCCAGTCTCCGCTTCCCACCCAAGGCCCTCAGCCGGCGCCAGCGGCAGCCTCGCAAGCAGCCCACCGGCCGGCACCAGCCACGCGGCACTGACATAGTGTCGCATGGTATGGCACCACAGGCCATTGTTGCACCGCAGCGCATCCACCAGACGCCAGACATCGGTGCGGCAGCTGGCCCCAGTACGCCGTACCGCGTGTCGCTGCAGCGCCTAGAGCCGCGAGCCGCTAGCTCCCCGCCGCTGCTCACGGCGCATGCCGCCTTGCTGCCGTCGCGCCCTGCACGTGCGGTGACCAGCTGCTGCCGCCTTCGTTTACGCTGCCGCTTGAGCCGGCAGCTGCAAGACCAAGTCACACCACTGCGCCTCGCCCCGTCTGGATATGCAGTCCCTTTCCTACCTCAAAACGCCCCCTCTACCTCGAAGGGCCCCTCTTTAAAGAGTCATCGCAACATGCTAGGCCTCAGTGCCCAGTCGGGGTTCGGCCGGGGTTCCCGCCCTTCAGCTCCGGCCGAGCGCTACAGTGCATCACTTGGCCACGTGCATCCCGTGCCCTCTAAAGTAGCCCTTGCGTATACTGTGCCTTACGGGCCTCCGTGAACATAAGTCCCCGCGTAAACGCTGTACCCTATGGCAGTCGCCACGTTGTGCATCCTCCCCCCCTTCACCGCCGGCGCCTCCCGTCATTCCTCCCACCCGGCAACGCTGTTGCGGCCTGGCGTTACAGCACCTCCTAGTATCCCCTCTACAGCTTTTCCCCCCCAAACCCCGGCATGCCCCCAAATCCCCGCCTGCCCTACCCGCCCACGCCCCTAACTCCAGCTGCTGCGCCAAGGCACCGTTCCCGAGACCCCGCCAAGCTCCGTTGCCCCCGCGTCAGCGCGCTCCGCCCAGCCGCTTGCCGCACCGCAGGCCCCTCCTCCCACGCCCTCCGCCGTGCTCCCCATCCTCCGCCCTCTGCCAGCTCAGTAGCGGCCGATGAGCTGGAACTCGTGGTCCTCCATCACGCGCACGCCCGTGCAGCCGGGGATGTGCTCCTGCACCGCGGAGAGCAGCTTGGCGCCCTTCTCGCGCTGCGCCCGGCTGAGCGGCACGTAGGGCAGGCGGAACACGGGGCGCACCAGGCCGCACATGGCCAGGGCGGTGTTGAGCGCGATGGGGTTGGGCTCGCAGAACAGCCACGACATGAGCTCCTTCAGGCTGTCGTTGAGCTCCGGCTCCGGCCCCGCGCCGTGCATGAGCTTGTGCATGAGGCCGGGGATGACGTTGGAGGTGACGGAGATGACGCCGGTGGCGCCGTTGCCGTGGCGCGCGTCGTGGCACTCGTCATCGTTGCCGGACCTGCAGGGGGGAGGGGTGTAGGAGTGGGGCACCGCAACGGGGCCAGGAGTGAAGGGGAGGTGAGAGACGGGCGGGGCAAGGGGGCGAAAAGGTATGGGTGTGCGCGCTGGCCTGCTAATGGGAAACCAGAGCGCAGCGCTTCTTGGGGCTGGCAGCTCCAGTGCTGCATGGGACACGTGCTGCGGGGCCGGGCGGGCCAGGCAGAGCCCTGGCAGCTCGCTCACCGCGGCATACCGACCTGTGATCAGCATACAGACGCCCTCACCGATGCACCGTCTCCGCCCAGGTCAAGTCCCCTTGGGCGGCGCTGCTGCTGCTGCTTCACAGCCCCTACGTGCCCCCACCACCCCACCCACCAGCAGTTGACTCCCTTGCTCGTGTAGTTCTTAATTCGCGGGTTCCCGGTGCACTCCTTGACCCCGAGGAAGTTGGAGTGCGTCGAGATCTCAAAGATCACGTCGTCGGGGATGTCTTGCCCGGTGCGGCCGGGCACATTGTAGATGACGGCTGGCCCCTCGTTCAGCACCGCGTTGAAGTGGCATAGAATCCCCGTCTTTGAGGTCTTGCCATAGTAGGGGTTAATCTGGAGAGATGCGTGCATCCCAACTGCGAAGCCCTGCTCCGTCGCGTGCAGCGCCTCGCGGGTAGAGTTTGAACCAGTGTTGCCGATGACGGCTAGCTTGTCCCCAAACGCGTTCACCGTGTGCGCGATAAGCATGACGTGCTCATCCCAAGACATCAGGTGTCCCTCGCCAGTAGTCCCGCCCACGATGATGCCCTCCACGCCGTTCTCTATTTGCCGAGAGACAAGCGCATCGTAGGCGGGCAGGTCAAACTTTCCATTTGCGAGATAGGGCGTCTTCACAGCTGTGATGAGACGAAGCTTCTTTAGCCTATCTACGGTGGAGCGAGTCTCGGAGGCAGGGAGCGGCAGCAGCGTGGCATGCACCTTGACGGCGCCCCTCCGGGGACGCCCAGCGGCCGCTGGGCACCGGGGGGTCCGGGTTTGGGTAAAGCAAGCTGTTTGGGACATTGCCAGTAATATAAGTAAATCTCGCTGTTCGACCGCAAGTGTGGTAGTCCCTTTTCGAAATGGCGCTGATCGCCGTGCCCAAGTGCAAAAGGACTACAGCAAGCAAGGGAGAATACACCTTTATGAGTGAGTATGTCAACCGACTAGGTTCTGCAGCCGTTGGGCAACGCGCTCGGCCTCGCGCGGCGTGTTTGCCCAGCGCAACTGCTGCCGCGCCCGTGTTGCAAAGCTTTGATGAGATCAACGAATTCAAGCGCGACTATATCAGCTCGGAAGCGCTGTGACTTTTCCCGCGACTGTCCCATGGACCACCCAAGCCCTGGGGCAGCGGACTGACCAGCTGCTGGTATTCGAATAGGAGCCATAGTCCAGCCAGCGTCAGTGTAAGCGCCTCCACCTGCACACAATAGCCGCCTGCACACCGCTTCGGGTCACTGGCGCATACGCACACCGGTAGACGCAAATCCAGCGAGCCCTCACACAATCGCAACCCACCGGCTCAGCCACGTCCCTCAACCCGCGTCCGGCCACACCCCACGCATCTACCGTCAAGCGCATAGCGCATTCCGCGTCGTAAAGGACCACAACAGCAGCAACACTAGACCAACCCCTGCCTCCGCTTCATAACGCCCAGCCCACATCACACTTTGCAGGACCACGAAACACCGTAAGAAGCCTCCTCCCAGCTCCTCATAAGCAGCTCCTTTCTAACCCTACATTTAGACTGCAGTGAACCCACGCAAAAAGCACCCTGCACCCTAGCTGCCCCGGCGCTACTACCTTGCCCCTAAAGCCAATCACCTTCCCTTACCCCAGAGCCCTGGTCTGGTGCCTATCTGCCCACCGTCCCTACGCATGCATGCATGCACACCGCCCAGCAGCACTGCAGCCCTGCAGTCACCGGCCCCCGCCAGCTCCCACACCAACAGGGGAGGGCTCCGGGGCGTTCTGAGCGGGCAGTTGCAGTGCCCAGGAGCAGCAACTCAAACTTATCGAGGTTCAGGTGTTGTCCGAAATCGAGGCGCGGAAGGGTATGTTCGTGGCAGCCAGGAACCGAGGGACGTCGCCTACCACAGCCAGCAACGCTGACCAGCCATTGGCAACGCACGGCCTGCCTCACTTGGCCGGCGGCACGCCCCTCAGCGCCTCCGCCTGCCTGGCCGCCGCCGTGTTGTGCTCCCGCACCATGGCCACCACCTGGTCATCGCGGAAGGTGCCATCGGACGTGGTGCTCTCGATGTACACACCCAGCACGTCCCAGCTGCCCCTGCGGTTGCGGTGTAGGCAGGGGCACAGGGGCGTTGGGGCGCAGGGGATGAGGAAGCAGGCAGGGGGCAGGGGCAGGACGCAGGTGGTGCGAGGAGCGGGTTGCGGAACCAGGATAAGGGAGCGCTGCAGGGGCGGACGGGAGGCAGCAGTTGGAGGTGAGGGCACTGCACCGGCGGCACACTGAGGTGCGTTTGAACAGCAACGTGTCGGGTTATGCAGGAGGAAAGCAGGGGTGCGCAGGACAGGTCGTGCGTAAGCGTGCAAGGCGCGGCCGTCTGCATGCATCCACAACCGCATCGGAGACACGTGCCGTGCGGTCTCAGCAAGTCCTCGCACTCCTGCACTCACATGCCCCACAGGAAGCAGTGAGACACGGCGTAGGTGGGGCCCCCGCCCTCGTCCAGCCAGCTGAGCGTGCGTTTGATGAAGGAGCGAAGGAAGGAGCGCATCTGCGGCAGTGGGCAGGTGTCAGGGCAGGGCCAATGACCGCAACAGCTTGCAGCATCGCTGCCACCACAGAATCACGTTCACGTGTACCCGACCTATGGGAGTAGCAATGGTGCCTTGCTTGCCCCCCTGAAGGGCCCATGCCCCGCTTTCCGCCCCCCTGCAACCCCTGCCTCACCTCGGGCGGGGCCCACGGGTCTGTGTCCCTGTCGTACGCCCCCCACACGCCGTAGAAGGGCGTCTTGGCCGCCTGCTCGGGGGTGCGGGCAGGGACCGTGCCGTCCGATGCCGCGCCGCCGCCTTTGCAAGGGGGGGAAGAAGTTACTAAAGTGAAAGTACTGAAAAGCTCCACGTGTGCAGAGGGGGGGGCGGCGGGAGCGGAGGACACGGGTTCAGGTGCCAGAGTTGGGTGTGGCGTGGCATAGCCGCATGGCACGTGGGCCGCCCTGAGGAATGAGCTGCAGCCCACGAATCCCCCCGAGCTCGGTGTCACGTGTCAAGGGTTCAAGTGCGTATAGGGCTGGCAGAGGGGCTTGCACACAGAGTGGCGCGCATGACAGGCCGTCCGCCGCTCGGTGCAAGTCCTCCTTCGGCGCTCACCCAGCCCAAACTCGGAGTAGTGTAGGTCAATCTTGCGGCGGGTGAGGATGGACGGCACGTCAATGCCCACGTTGTCCTTCATCTCCTGCAGCCGTGGCGTTGGCGGTTGCATTTGCATGAATCGTGCCACGAAGTGGAAGGTTAACACGGGGGCGAATGCACAATGCAAGGTCTTAGCAGGTAGGGGAAACCCTAGCCCCTGCATTGACAGCACCAAGCGCGTGTCCCAAAGGAAGTTGTCGGCTCCATGGCTTGGGCGGGCCCCAGCGCGGTGCCCTTCAACTTGAGTTGCAGCCTCGGGCAGCGACCCCGGCGGCCGATACACTCTCACCCGGAAGAACGTAAAGGCCGCGCTTTGCAGCTCCTGCTTGTCGGGAGGGGAAAAAAACAAACACCAGTAAACGCAAGGAAGTAGTTGGTCGGGAGAGGAGGGGAGGCTAATGGGTGATGGTGGGCCACGCCCAGCAAGAACGGTGATATTGCTCTTGCCCCGAAGGGGCAACGACTTTATCTTGCCCTCCGGGGCCTTAGAACTTTGATGACAGCAATACACACCCTAGCTGCGCACAAGAACGCTACCCTCTTTCGCATCGTCGACCTCGCAACCCCAGGCGCCTACATGTAAAGGAGCTGCAACATCCACTTCCGACCCACAAAGAGCGCCTCCCTGACCTTTACACTGGCCTCGACACACCTCGCCCATCCTACGTCCCTGCTCCCCACCCTCAGCCCCAGTGCTATGCTCGCCGCAGGCACATGCCTCTCTGCGGGACTGCGGCAACCCCCACCCCACCCCACCCCCACCCCACGTTCTCCTTGAAGTCCTTGTTCAGCGACGCGTAGGCGCTGATGCCCAGGAAGTCCACCGCCTCCAGCAGCGCCGCAACCGCCGCCACGTTGATGCCGGCGGCCACGGCGGCGGACGCGGGGACAACCTCCGCGCTGCCGCCCGCCTGCTGCAGCACACGCCGCGCCTGCTGCCCCTGCCCTCCCTCCTCCTGCTGCTGCTGCTCATCCTGCGCATGTTCCTGATCTGGGCTCATGGCATGCTTAGCACACGTCGGGACAGAGAGCAGGCCCCGTCCGCCGCCGTCCCCTCCGCCAGGGACGCCGCCGAGCCGGGCCAGCCCCGCCGACTCGCCCGAGCCCGCGCCCGCAGCTGCCGCCCCCTGCTGCTGCTCTTTCTGCGCTGCTGCGCCGGCCGCCGCTGTGTTGATGCCGCTGGCTGCCGCCCCTGTGCCGGTGTTGATGGCCAGCACCTTGTTGTAGTTGAACGACACGCCCACTGCACGGGGTGTGATGACACACACGTCTGGGCATGCAGGCACGCAGGCATAAGGCGGCACGGCGCATGCACACCGGCAACACCCAGAGCTGGTCGTACTACTCACATTGGCGAACAGGTAACAAACGTGTTTGCATGCAGGTGCTTCTTGAGGCAGTGTTGTGCCTTATCTTAAAGCCGACAAGCGGTGAATAACAGATGGAGTGGTGCTACTGGTTGCGTGCACGCGCCCCCGCAGTCCAGCAAGCTGGCTGTGGGGTGCACGAACGGCAGAAAGGACCCCGCACCCAGCGGCCTCCATGCAGCGCAGCCTTGGCTTACCCTGTGGGAGGGCAAGGAACGGCGAGGCAGCAGCTCAGGCGATGCAAGGTGAAAGGGTGTGTTTGGGCGAGCCAGTGTGTGCTGCTTCCTGGTAGCATGGCCAACAGTAGGCAGCAGCCGACGTTACACCAGGTCTGCGCTCACCACGCAGCTCTCAACCGCCAGGGGGCATCCATCGTGCAAAACGCAGAAGTGAAGTTGCACTGACCTCCTCTACTCGTGCCTCCGCTTGACGTGCATGCACATGCCTCTTCAACCCCTAGAGGAGCACCTGCCCAGTGCCCACTGCCGCCCGAACCTGATGAACTCCCCAACCCTGAGCATTCCTGCCCTTTATACCGTTAAGGTTCACTGTGACCTGCAAAACGGTCCCTGTCCTGCACACCACCCGACATCAAATCCATAGGCTTGCAGCCAGCCCCGTCCCCCTCACCTGTGTGAGGTCCTCCTGCTGCTGCAGCTGCTCCTCCGGCACGCCCCGCTGCCGCAGCCCCGCGATGAGCCGCTTCTTGATCACGTACAGCTGTCTCGTGCGAGGTGCGGGGCAGGTAAACAAATGGGATGGAACGCATTCTGGGCGTTTGAACAATCGGCGACTGAGCTGCTGCCGGGCGCGGGCAGGCTGTGGCAGCAGGTCAGAGACCGTACTCTGCTAGCGTGCGGTCGGCGGCGCAGGACGTGCCCGCCTATGCGCCTGATCCGACGACCGAGAGGAAAAGTCCTTGCGATCCAGTTCTCTTAGATACATCCACGCCCTGTGCCACCCCAGTCCTGCATGGTCCGTGCACACGGCATATACATGTCCCCCGCGCCCCCTGAAGTACGAGTCACGATGCGTGCTTAACCATACGCCGGACCAGTGGAACCCACCAGCTCCCTGTACTGCGCAGGGAAGTGCAGTACCGTGGCGCTCATCTCGCCCTGGAGGAGGACCAGCACGAAGAAGCGTGGGCGCGGCCGTGTGGGGTGCGGCACGGGTGATCTCAACGGCAGTCCTATTTTCGTGCCGCTCGTAACAATCGAGTACACCATGAATGAGTCCCAGTCGTTCAGCATTGGGTCGTTCACGCGGGCGCCACTACCACCCTCCTGAACCCCACCCTCCTGCCCCCCACCCTCCGCACCTGCAGCGCGATCCACAGCGGCAGCACTGCGTGCGGCTGCCACGTGGGGCCGGTGAGGGAGGCGGACAGCGCGTCAACCAGCGGGTTCAGCATCACCTGTGGGGAACAAATTGCAGATGTAAATGATACTATGGGTCGGTATAGCATGAATCAAGCCTGGTGGGGGAGGGTGGGGAGCAGGGGTGGCCGGGTGGACTGTGGGTGTTGCTCTCGAAGGACGCAGCTCGAGAGTCACAGGTCGGGTGGGCAACACAGGGACGGGTGCATGAGTGCAGCTTAGGCTGGGTGGCAGTGTGGCTTACAGTTGTGGGGGCCATGCGTAAGGATGGAGGGTGCTTCAATTGAGGCGGGCAGAGACGTGCCCATGTGTATAGCGCGATTGAAGGCATCAGCGACCTGGTCCCAGGTCTTGCCGTACCTGGACGTACGACAGCCCACCGTACTGTTGGTTGGGGTTGAACAGCAAGCCGTTGCGCCACGTGCCGGCCCTGAGTGCATGGGGCGGCACGAAGCAGGTGTGGGGCAAGGATAGCTGTGAGTAGGTGATCACCCGGGGAACCTGCAATATGGTCAATACCCGCCAACTCCCTGGGCCATTGTAGCCAAATCAGGTTGATGGGGATGCACTGATTTCCATTCCAATAACCAAAGCCTTTCTAGAGCTTTTCAGGCCAATCCCGTTGCATCCGTCAGCCCCGACTCAGGCACCACGCCGCCTACTTGTGTCCGTCGTCCAGGTGCGGCACCAGGCTGATGCCCAGCCCCAGCTCCACCGCCCGCCGGAGGCACAGCTCCATGCCGGAGCGGAACGAGGACACGGAAGAAGAAGTGAAGGGCCGGCACGTCATGGTGCTGCGGGGTGTGCGGTAGACGGGAGTGAAGCAGTAGGTGGGGTGGCGGAAAGGCAAGGGGCCATACCGGTACGGTCAGACTGGAAGCGGAGTTTACGCCTCTCGACCATGAAAACGCCAACAGTGCCGCCCCGATGCCCACCACTGGTCCACACAGCACGTGCCTCTCCAGGCAACGCACACGTGTGCGCACCTGTCCATGTAGCAGAACGCGTCCACGCGGCCCGTGTTGCTGCCGTCCAGCCAGTAGTGCGTGGGCACGAAGTTGACACGTGTGCCCCCGATGGCCGCCACGCGGTTCACCATGTCCGTGCACCTGGGGGTCGAGCAAAGGCGTCTTCAGTGGTGGCTACGACGACACCGCTGACCGAGCCGACGTATCACGAGAGAGAGTTGCAGAGTCGCATGGCAACGTGCAAGTGGAGAGGGCCACTGCCATGCGTCTGCCGGTTCCTGCCGTACGGGACAAGCACACTGCCGTTCTGCAGTACCGCCCAGGCTTGCGGCGCACCTGGACGTGAAGGGCGGTATGGCTTGGTACGGCACCCAGTCGAAGTCGCCCAGGATCATGACGGAGGGGTTGAGCTCCGTGATGAGGGGGCCCGTGGGAACCGGTGGCGGCGGCGGCGGGGGCGGCGGGGTTGCTCTCTTGGTGGTGACGGCGGCGAATATGCCGGGGGAGCTGGCGGCGGCATCGGCGGGGGCGGCGGCGGCGGGGGCAGCAGGGGCGGCAGCGGCGGTATCAGGTGCAGGAGCTGAGGATGGGGTTGCTGCGGCAGCTGCGGCGGCGAGAACAGCAGGTGCTTTGACGGGGGCTGCCGCCGCAGCCGCCGCAGCCGCCGCAGCCGCCGCAGCCGCTGGCGTGGGCGCTGCTACTGTTGCTGCTGTTCCTGCTGGAGCCCTGGTCCGGACAAGCGCGGCAACATTTGGAGCAGCAGGATCGACTGTAGCTGCTCCTGGTTCTGCTGCTGGCGCAGCTGGTGCAGCTGCTGTCGGCCCTGCTGGAGCTGTGATGATGGGCACGCCGGCGATGCTGCCGGGTGCGGCAGCAGCAGCAGCAGCTCGGACCGGTGCAGCAGGGATGGCGGCGGGTGCGGTGTCCGGGGCTGCAGCTGCGGTGGTAGTTGCGGCGGCGGTTGGGACGGTTGCGATTGCGGCGGGCGCGACCACCCGGCCGTCGACGCTGAGCGCGACGGCCAGGGCCAGTGCGGCGGCCGCGAGCAGGGCTGCTGCGGGCCCACGGGTGGGAGGGGTGGATGGGGCGAAGGAGGATATGGTAAGTCATGAGCACGGGTGGTGCTTTGTCCCAAGTGGATGGTGCTACGTTAGGTGGATTGGTCATTTCGCCTTGTCCTAGGGCTACGACAAGCAGCTGTGCCGATGCTCCGACACGTAAACGCACGGAGTCGTCGTAGTAGTGGGGCGATCCTAGGCCATCCCGCAGGGCTGGGGCCACGCCCACACGAGCGTGTGGCCATGCGGAACATGTTTGCAGCGAGGCCCTTGAGGCATGGCTGCCGGTTAGACGCACCGCATAGGCTAGGTAGGTGACGGCCCACGGCGCTCCCAGCCTGCGGGGGGCCATGGGTCCCCTTCAACCTGCTTCGTGGCCCCATGGCTGCACCCCTCGCCGGACAAGCGTCGCTGTAGTGGCGCTAGCCAGGATCTTCAGCTTCTTCACAATGTTTGAATCGTTGTTAGTTACCAGTGCCGTTGAGAATCCGTTGAGGCTCTTTGCAGCGGATAGAAGTATTTGGTTTGGAGCTGGAGTTGCGCCGTCTGTTCCTCCGCGGCCCGCCGCGCTGACAAAAAGAATAGCTAAATGTGTCGGGCTTGTAGACATGCTGGTGGGTCGCGGAGCTCCTCCCTTGGGAGCTGTCAAGCCCGCGCCTTGGCACCTATCAGTCAAGTGACGCATCTACGGTGCACGTGTTGATGTGAGTTCTTAACTATGTGTCAAAGAAGCAAGTTGGCAATTCGGAAGCCGCATTGGTTCTTGCTTGTCTAGTGCGACCCGTGGTTCCTGCGTTGGGGCAGCGCCGCCCAAGGCGAGCGCAGTTGGACAGTTGCAATTGTTTAACAGTTGGACCGTGAGCCAGTACACACTGCCATTTTGCACTACAAACAGCACCTCTAATTCGTCACGACAAGCCTTACTTGGGCATCTGAGCACCCCAGCGCATCTCAGTGTACGGAACGCCTCTTTCTGCTACACCCCTGATCCTCGGATCGGTCAGCCGGCACACCGTCTTCAACCCCGTCGCTCCTTGCACCATGGCAGTTCCACACGAACTGCAATCGCCTCGTTGCTTCAGCCGGCCCACAACAACAACTTCCTTGCGCACCTTGCCCGTCCGCGGGACACTACTCCTTGTCCTGGCTTGCTGCTGCGTGGCCCTGGTCCTCCTGCCGGCAGCCACCAACGCCGCCGCCGTCGAGATGGCGCCCTCCGTCATGGTGGTGGGCGAGTACGACTGGGTGCCGTACCAATCCAGCCCGCCGTACACATCCAGGTGGGCGCACAGGGGTCAACCACAGGGGTCGACACGGCCGTGGCCGCGCAGAATGGGCCGTACGGAACCCCTGGCCGTCCGGTCCAGCGTCAACTTTTCCGGACTGCTGCCTGAGCCGGTCCTGGCCGGTCCAGTGACTTGGCCCCGCTGTACACGCCACGTACACCGCACTGCCTGTAGGTGCACGGACATGGTCAACCGTGCTGCCGCCGCTCGCTCCACCATCATCAACTTCTACCCCACGCACTACTGGCGGGGGGACGCAGCCACCGTGAAGTCCTTCTGCTACATGGACACGTGAGGCCGGGTGCTTTAAGGGTCGTCTTACGGTCTACTTGTCTTCACGGCGTGCCGCTGGACTGGGTTGCTGGTGCTCCCCACGGGCGACATGCTTGTCCACGTGTGCGATGGGGGACACGCGCTCGTCGCACCTGAGCGACAGTCATCCTCGCCGTTACCACCTTCCCGTCACCCGTGCCTCTGCATCCCAACACCAGGAACAACAACTGCGTTGATTTCAAGTCCTCCGCCGTGTCCTCGTTCCGCTCCGGCATGGAGCTGTGCCTCCGGCGGGCGGTGGAGCTGGGGCTGGGCATCAGCCTGGTGCCGCACCTGGACGACGGGGGCAGGTGGGTGATGCGTGGGCGCCTCAGCAGTCGCACGGCGGGATTCTGTGCGGTGAGGCAGGGGTAGGAAAGTTGTAACACAGTGAAACTATGCCTACCGGTATGCGTAAGCACATGGGGTGGACGCACGTGCCACTTCCATTCCGAGCCGTCACGTCCACCAAGCCACTTCAATCAGGTTGGGATGGCCGTTGCAGCAGCAGCAGCAGTTGCAGCAGCAGCACCCCGCCGCATCATTATCAGCGGCTGCACCGGCATATTCGCACCAATAGTTACTGGTGCACACATAGTATACCGGTAGCTCCAGGTCAGCTTCAGGCGGGTAACGCGCCACACGCTGACCGCACCCCTGTCGGTGATGGTCCAACTGCTCCCACATGGCCCTCCCCACCACCCCGCAAACACCAACGCCCACCAACGCTGCACGTGTCCTCTTCACACCGCCGTACAGCTCCGGCGCATGGCGCAACGGGGTGCTGTTCAACCCCAACACGCCGTACAATGGCATGTCGTACACGCAGGTTAGGGCGGAACAAGCACTGGGCTCGTGTACTGGTGACCCTTTCGCTTTGCAGCTGCTAATCCGCAGCAGCATACTTTGCCAAGCAGCTGTGGTCACGCGCTGCACTCGCCTTGTGCTTCCGTAGCCCCTAAGTGCGGATAGATGATGTACCAATACCCAACAGCCAGCACGCGCAACGCCGTGCAGGTGATGCTTGAGCCGCTGGCGAGCGCCTTGGCCGCCGCGCTGGCGGACGCCCGCGTGCCCCTGCCCGTGTGGTTCGCCCTCCAGGTGGGCCAGGGGTATCGGGACCTTGGCGTTGAGCGGTCACGCGCTTCGGGCTTCACCTTGGTCTGTGTGGTGCAGTGTGGCATGGTCACACAAGTGCAGAGGACTCGCCCTGTCGCTGAGCCATGGGTTCAAGCCTGATTGAGCTACTCCAGTGCAACAGCACTCTGGCCATGCCTGAAATTCTAAGCCGCCGTGCCGTCAGCGTAGCGCCACGTGCTCAACACGCCTTCCTCCCTCCCGGCCTGCAGGGCGAGATGAGCGCCACCGTGATGCGGTTCCCTGGAGAGTACCAGGCCTTGGTGGGTCCAGGCTCCGGGGGCGCCAGCAAGTGCTGGGAACAGCGGGGTGAACTAATGGGGACCGACAGTGATACCCTCACGGCAGGCGCTGGGCAATGCAGCTTAGTGTGCTGTTGACGTTGGCAGCGACGTCTGTTGGCTGTTGGCATTGACGGCAACGTCGTACGGGCCCTACCTGGGCCTGCGTTCGGACTCATGCGCAGGAAGTCCTTATGCAACCCCCGCGACATTGCTTGCAACAGCTCCTTGTATTTGTTAGGCAAAACATAAAGCCGTGCCGTTGTTGGAGTGGAATTCCTTGTACAGCCGTACCCCAACACCCCGCACTGCAGCAAACCGTGTCTTGGCCTAGTGTGCCGACGCCACACGAACTGGCTGTAACGCTCTGGGGTGTGCTTACATGCCGGCATGCTCAAAGGATAAGTCGGCAGGACAGACATCATGACGTTTGTCGAACATTGGGTTCTGCTTGCACCCTCAGGTTGGGACCATGCGAGACCGCGTCCTCGGCAGGAAGGTGCGCACTGTTGCTTGGGGCGGAGGGAAACACACCAGGCTTGTGCCCGGTGTCCAGTGCTGGTGTCGTGAAGCGACGTGCTTGTAGGCTTGCTGCTTACGCTGGTCCATGACAGTTTGTGTGCAACATCGCAACCCCTTCTCGGGGTGCTCCTTTCACGTCCCTTTCAGTCCGTCACCGTCTGTCAAGCAGGGTTACGCTGTCCCGGCCGGCCTAGGTATCCCCCTACCCGTGCCTGGATGTAACACTCTCTTCAGCGTCCTTTCCTTGAGTGCGTGCACCCAGCACCCGCACCGTTCGGCCCCAGCCCCACACCATATTCGGTTCCCAGCAGCATGTCTCCAACCCCTGCCCCTCCCCCCACCATTCTGCACCTTTCCACACCAGGACGGTGTACGGCACCTGGTGTCCCACCCCGTGGCCGTGGGTGTGTCCTTCAACTTCAACAAGGTCACAGAGGTTAACCAGGCAGGAGGTGGCGGCGGAGGCGGAGGCGGCGGAGGCGGCTTCCTGGCCTCCCTGTTCGGCCGGGGCCTGCGTGGGGTCGGCCAGGGGGCAGGAGGGGACGAGGCGGGGGCGCGCAGGCTGCTGCAGCAGCAAGGTGGCAGCAACGTCCGGTTGGGCGTGGACGTGACGGCGTTGAGCTCGCTGTTTGAGACGGTTGACTTTGTGGGCATCAGCGCCTATGCGTCGCTGCCACCCGACTTCAAGAAGGAGGTGCGCGGGCGGTGTAGGTGGCCGCTAGGTGCTTGCTACAACGCACTATGCAACAGGAGGTTGAGAGGTCGCTACTATGAAAGCTGTGCCGTACGTTGTAGGTGCCAGCATGAAGATCGACCCTGAGACCGCTGTCCGCCCGCTGTTACCAGTTGAATGTGCCTGCCCCACTCTGTGGCAACGCAGGAGCTGCAAAACTCGGCCTTCACCTTCTTCAATGTGGGTACGCCTGTTTTACTTGGCTTGCATCCGAATCCTTCAAGTGCGAATGCATGCCCGCCGCCGCTCTGCGCTTCGCCATGGGTGCTTCCCCGGGCCTGCCCGTGTCCGGGCACGTGCTGATGAACACCTTCCTAACACACATGCCCACAGGAGCTGCGCGACCAACTTGGCCTGGACGCCTGGTCCATCATGTCCCGCCGCCGCATCCCGCTGCAATACTCGGAGTTTGGCATCGGCGGCGGCAGCAGCGGCAGCGGCGCCCGCCAGGCCCGCTCGCCGGCCGTGGCGGCGGCGGCGCCCTTCTACGGCGTGGCGGCGCAGTACAGATCCGCACTGGACCCGTGGGACACCAAGGAGGTACGTACGGCACGTGACTCATGACATGTACTGCACAGATGACACCAGTGAAATCTGGGGTAGCTGGCTGGTACACTGCTTCTGCTGGGCCGGGCGGGCTACGCAACGGAGTGTCCCCACAGCTATATGCACTTGTTGTTGGGCAGGGTGGGGAAGGGGTGAGTGGCGCCTCAGCATGCCGCTGTGCACGTAGGAGCCAAGCGCACTCGCCGCACAGCTGCTTTATGTGTCGTTGCATGTGCAGATGAGCGACTTCCGGATCTCGTTCTACCGGCGGGCGTTGGACTGGCTGGCCAACGGCGGCGGGCCCACCTACCCCATCACCCACTGCTTCATGTGGGCCATGTGAGTCAGCAGGGTAATGCACGTACAGCAGTGTACGGTAGCCGTGCTTGCCCACAAGCGCACCAGCCGGTAGCATATATGCGCGGGGGGCATGACGTATGGAGGGCTTCGACAAGAAACAATTATCTGCACCATCTGCACCTGCTTTCTCGCGCTGCCATGGTACTTCTGGGGCGCACCAGTACCCTCAAGCCACGCGGTCCCATTAACGAATAGGCCCTTGCTGCATCTCCGTGCTAGCCAACATCAATGTTATCCTGCCCGCGATCCTCCGTGCCCGCTGCAACCCCACCTGCCTCAAGCCAGCACCCACCCCACGTCCGCACGCCTTGACACCCACACCTGCAGGGGCAGCTGGGACGTGCTGGGCGTGTACCCCGAGAGCACCACCTCTCAGGGCTCCTACCGCGACCCCGCCGTGTTGGCCATGGTGCAGGACCACAACGCGAGGGTGGCGTCGGGGGGCATCAGCCCGGCAAAGTAGCAGCCGGGCAGGACGCTTGAAGCGTTGGTAGTAGTAAAGGTTACGGGGGAGAGCCCTGCTTTCCTTTGGTCGCTAGCATTGGCAGCAGGCGCGCGCAATGGGTACGGTAACACTAATAGCGAAGATATTCAAGGTCACAGTCTAGTAGTAATGGTCCATGCATCTAGTTGAGTATGCATAGCTATGGGTCTTGCGTGAGGTGGCCGTGGTGGTAGTCGTGTTGGCCTGCTGTCCTAGATTAGGCGGATCAACACGGGTCAGTCACAGGGTAACACGAGGGAGACGTGCACAGGGAGCTCCCAAGACGTGCGTGTAGCACGGGACTAGGACAGGGCTAAAGGATTTCGGGACATTACACTCGGTGGCATGGCTGCCTTGGGTATTGGGCTAAATAGTCGCGTACAATGCACAAACAACTGAGGCACGCCCTTGCAAGCCCCGCCTGCGTGCGCACCAACGCAATGGTGACTTAGAGCGCCGGGGCATCGTCAACAGTGTAACACCAAGCGACGCACAAGGGCGGCAAGTAACAGTACCGCACAGTTGCAGCCTTGCAAAGCCTGTCTTGACAGACAAAGCAGGGTGCTTGGGCAGACAGCATCAGTCGACCGATGCTGCACGTCAGTCCGCACCCTCACAACCAATCCTCGAACCTTCTACCCAAAACCCAGCCCCCTGCAGCCTGCATCAGTGTCTGGTACCCACATACCGGTAACACGCGCCTGTGCAGCACTGAGCAGGCAACATCCCATGAATGCATACGGGTGCACGTGCATCGGTGCATGCAACTGTATGCCAATGCCTAAAGCGCCTTCCTTCTTGACCCCCCTCCCCAGGCTGGATGTCAGACCATAATGCCCCTTTCAACATGACCAAACCACTACAGGAAAATACCAACAATGAACAATAACCATGGGGCCACTGGGCCTCGGTGCCAACCTCCCTGCGCACTGGGTGTTAGGCTGACCCGATGTGCAGCCCTGTGTGTGGTCCACCTGTTGCATGACCCGTGCCATGCATGTGCAGGTCATGGCTGACCAGGCCCTCACGTGTTCCAAACCCCAACCGTTTTAACAACGTTCAGCAACACCTCAGAATCATCCAATACCTCAATCGTCTACATAGCAGTGTCAGTAAGCTCCATCTCTATCCCCTCACATTTGGGGGTGTAGCAGTGTACACCACGACAGCCGCAGGCCCGCCCGCCCAGCACAGCGGAGGGCCATCACCGCCGCATGCCACTGCCTGCCTGGCCCTGGTCCCCATCCTCCGTAATCACCAGCACCCCTGCCTCGTTCACCCCACCACCGCCACCCCCACTGCCCACACCGCCTGACCCACCCCACCCGGCGCCTCCCCCCGCACCTCGCACAGCCGCCCTTCCCATGCTTGCCATCCCACTCCCGCTCCCGCCACCTTCCACCGCCCCGAAACCACCCTCGCCAGCCCCCTCCCCACCCATCCCGCCCGACATCCCGTCAACCCCCGGCCCGCCGCCGGCGTCTCCGCCCGCCGCTCCGAGGCCGCTGCTGGCGAACGTGCCGTACCCGCCGGGTGCCGTACCGCTGCTGCCGGGTGAAGTACCGCCCTGCCGTGCAAGCTCCCGTTGGTATTCCGCGGCGGCCGCCTGCTGCTGCTGCAGGTGCTGTTGCTGCCGCAGCCGCAGCAGCTGGCGGAGGTAGAAGGGGTCCAGGTCGGGCCGCAGATCCGCCTCCGGCTTGTGCAGCAGGTCTGAAGTGCAGCGAATGGAGCATACCAACATCAGAGCGCAGCCTCAAAGGCGCAGGGCCATCGCAACCACATGGCCATCGCAACACTGGGCTACGCTGAACGTAACTGTACCTTCGCCAATCTTAGCCGATCAGTTGGTCCCTACCGGGGAGGTTGTGTACCCGCTCCCACCCCAACCCGGCCCAACCCGCACGCCGACCCACCCTTCTCCAGCTGCCTCTGCTGCTGCAGCAGGTAGCCGTTGCTGCTGGCCTCCACAACGGACGACACGTAGCCGATCAGGCCGCCCGTGCCCGTCAGCAGCGCGCGGGCGCGGGGGTCCCACGGGTACCTGGGGCATAGGGGTGCACGGCGGCAGTACGACGGTACGGCAGTTAACGGTTTTGCACGGCTAGCGAAGCCAGCGGCGAGTCCCTCGTGAAGGCCTTCAACCTAGCTTGCCGCACGCAGCTGCCCACCAAAAGTGCGGCTGCCGGCGGTGCTACCCCCTCCCCCGGCTGCGCTCCATCCCCAGGCCCCCCGGCCCCACCACGCCAGCCCCACGATGCCGCCCGCCGCCACGCCGCCCATGACGCGGTTCCAGGCGTCCTTGGCGCCACGCAGCTGGCCCATGATGTGCTGCGACGGGGGTGTGGACAGTGCATGCGAACAGGGAAGTAAGGCTGCGCAAGGACATACGCTGTGCTGGCTGGGCCACGGTCGAGGTTGGCAAGTCGGGCAGCGCCCATGTGGACGCATCACGACCACCCAGCACCACCGCTGTAAGTCTGCTGCTGCACCGCTCCGACACAAACCCGCCCTCCTTCTTTGTCCCTGACATCCTGCATCCAGAACCTGGTCCTCATGCGTCTAGGGATTCAGCAAGGCCCCTGCCCCCCTGCCCCCACCTCCACTCCGTCCATGGCGTAGCAGGCGGCGAAGAACACGGCGGTGTCCCGCAGGATGCGCCGCGACACGCGCTGGTCGCGGGAGCGGGCCGCGTACTCCTCCGCGTACCACTCGGGCACGCCGGGCGCGGAGCCGGGGGGAGGGGCCTGCGGGCGCGAACAGCGAAGCGGGCCTCAGGGGCGCAGGATGCCCTGCACGGGGAGTGCTGTCCGTATGTGGGTTTAGATTTGCTAGAATGCAGGTACGTAAAGGTTGGGCAAAGTGGCGGGGGCATGTATTATGTTACGCTGGGGGCCCACCTCAGCTTTTGGTGGGTTGTACCAGGAGCGGATTAAGGCCACAAGGCCCGAGTTGAGCAGCACGGCAGCTGCCTTATTGAATTGCTGCATCCACATGGGGGGCTTCTCGTATGGCGGCAGCACCACCTGGCCCTGGGGCTGGGTCAGGGCGTCGCCCTGCGGCCGCGTGGGGCAGGCCGACAAAAGCGGTTTCTGTACGGGGCGCAGACCCGAGGCAGCTGGCTCCCGTGCACTGGCCACCGTGACGTACCTTCAGTGAGTCAAAGGTTGCCCCTGGCGCTCCATCTAGGTTGGTATCCGATGATGACGACATGAGAGCGGTGCAAACCGCAGTGCGTTGCCTCGACGGAGTGTCGTCCCGGACGAACGTCTTCTTCCGAGAGGGCTCTGGACGTCTGGAGCAGAGGCCACTGCGACTGCTCCTTTGCCTGGACCTGTTGTTATGAAAGGACAGGGTAGCATGTGACTGTTACAAGCTCAGCTTGCCTCATGCTTGTTGCTCTGAAAAAAATAACAGGGGCAACCACCAACGGAGCGCTCCGATGACGACAAATGCATACTGACTTCCTCTGCTTCTTCTATATGCAGATTGAATGTGCAAACTTGCATGTATATCGACAGTTCTCTTGCGAACCTATGGGCCTGACCCAACGCAACTTGCGCAATCGACAATTCTAGGACCGCTAACTTTGGGTCTCCGCTGTGCGGCCATCAGTGAGCTTAAGCCAAATGAATAGCTTGCATAGGCAATGCCCACGTCTCCCGGCGCCTCGGTGTGGTAGAGCGGGGCTCTCCGGCCGGCCAAGCCGTTGGCTCTGTCCGGCCACTTGCGCTGCGTCGTTGGCAACCAGGGCTGCACCAGCAAAAGGTAGGCGCTATGATGGTGCTCATGGCTTGAGCGCGGCCCCATTCCGGGCGACTTACTGCAACATACGGCGAGCACACCTGGCCACCTGGCCGTGCCTGACCCGTTTCCACAGACGCAAGCGCTCCGCCAAATACCGGCTCCTGCCTGGTGGAGGACACAAGCATTCACGACTGGAACACACCTTTGCCACCTGGTAAGCACCCAGAATCCCGCCTAGTAAGCACGGGAACACACAACATTGTTACGGCGACGGTGCTGGTGCTCCTGTGAGCCGACCTGGTGGACTGCACTGGATGGTGGATGCCCATGGGTTCTGACACTCCATACATGGTAGCTTGCGGCGGTTGGATATGCTCCCTGTCTTGCGGCTCAACGCATGTTGCAACACTGCTGCAGGATCTGTGGTAGCTCTTGGCAAGTTCGACGCGCTGCACCGCGGGCACCGCGCGCTGGCGCTGGCGGCTGCATCCCTAGCAGCGGCCGGGCCGCTGCCACCACCCTCCCAAGAGCACGCCCAGGACGCCGCCGTGCGATCCGGGGGGGAAGCGAGTTGCAGCGGCCAGCTGCACGCCAGTCCCTGCAGCATGGGCAGTGGCAGCAGCGGCGGAGGCGCAGTCGGAGGTGCAACAGCTGGTGGTCCTGTGCTGCTGTCGTTCTCCGGCATGGCCGAGGTGCTGGGGTGGCCGGTGCGGCTGCCGCTGGTGGCGCCGGAGGACCGCACGCGGGTGCTGGCCAGCTGGGAGGAGCCGTGCGCCGCCAGCGCTGCAGCATCAGCAGCAGGAGCATCAGCTGGGAATGGTGCTTGCGGCGGCGGCAGCAGCAGCGGTTTAGCTAGCAGCGGGTTGCACGCAAGGGCGGGCAGCAACGGAAGCAGCAGCGGGAATAGCGATGGCTGTCGGGAAGGAGGACCGGGTCGCTGGGCCCCGCGTCTGCGCACCATTCCCTTCCACCTGATCCGGGGGATGTCCCCGGAGGAGTTCGTACGGGTGCTGGCGCACGACCTCAGAGCGGCGGGTGTGGTGGCCGGCCGGAATTACCGCTTTGGTGAGGCCGGTGGCTGGGCAGGTTTGTTGGTCGACCGTTGAGGGGGCGTAATCTTGGGGAATGCACCTACAGCTTGATAGGGTCTTGGGCAGGAGCCCGCTCCCAGCCTGCTGCGGCAGGCACTCCCCTGATTTGATGCGTACCAGTGATGGTGAGGGTACGAGAGTGGCGAATGGGTGAACCTGCATACCTGCGCAGGCTCGCTGCGGTGCCTGTCCCGTTCTCCCCTGCTTAGACCTGCGCGACTGTGCTCCTTTGTAAATCTGTTCAGTACACCCGCCAGTAGAGTTCACCATATAGCTCACCGCAACAACCTATATCCCGCTTGCCGCTGCTGCACCTCCCCGCCTCCCGGCCCCCGGCCCGCAGGCTTCAAGGCGGCGGGGGACGCTGCTGCGCTGCAGTCGCTGGGCGCGCGCTACGGGCTGCGGGTGGCCATCGTGGACCTGCTCATGGACAGCTGCGAGGGGCTGCAGAAGCGGGAGGGGGCGGCAAGGGAGGGCGCAGGGCCGCGCGCACCTGGGGCAGCGGAGGCGGCAGGCTCGGGTGCAGCTGGAGCGGCTGTCGGTGGGAATGGTGGGGCACCGGACGCGGCGGCCGCACCTGCCGCTGCGGTCGCCACATGCTCGCGCGTGTCTTCATCACGGGTGGGTGGCGCGGCGAAGCCGGAAGCGCCTCTCGTGTGTTGCTTTGAGCGTTAACCCAGGAAAGCAAGACGATGTACAGCAATAAATGCCTTGGCATCGTCCCAGGGTGTCACGGTTGGCAGTCTATGTCTGTCTCACCTGCAAATGCATGTTGTCGCGTATCCCACATCCAAATACAGATGGCCCGCTTACCGCAGATACGCGAGCTGCTGCAGCAGGGACACGTGGAGAGCGTGGAGCAGCTGCTGGGCCGCAAGTACAGGCTGGTGTGCTGTGGGCGGGCGGAGCTGGCGGCGGGAGCGGGGACGGGAGCAGGGCCCGGGCCGGCGGCGGAGCGCTCGGCGGGGGCAGGCGGGCAACCGGCTGCAGCTGCGCCGAGTGCTACAAAACAGGAGGACGGTGACGGCATTGGAAGCGGGACAGCGAGCAGCAGTAGGAGCAGCAGCAGCAGTGCCGCTGTGGCTGGCATGGCTGGGGTGGGCGGGTCTGTGCTACGGTTGCCTGCAAGCTGCTACCGCAACCAGGCGCCGGCATACGGGCAGTACCGCGCCCTGGTGCAGGTCCTGCCCGCTGCGGCGGACCTGACGTCTGTGGGGTATAGCGGATTCGGTACTGCAATGCTGCCGTACGGGCCTGCGTGCGTGAACGTGTCGCTTGGAGAGGAGGGAATCCAGGTGGAGCTGGACAGTGATATGGCAGGGAAGCTGCTGACGCAGGGGCAAGAGGTGGCCATGGTGGTGGACTTTGATGCGTGCGGGTGAATGGCCTCGCATGGACCCTTGCATTAAGCTCGTAGCTGTTGCAACTACCTGCTCGGCCCAGACGGTGAGGCTATGTCGCAAGCTGTGCCTGCCGCGTGCCAGTGGGTACGGTGGCTGAGAACGTTGAGTTTCTGTAACCTACCTCGAATTTGGACGACCGCACGAGCAGAGTGTATACCAAATACATTACTAGCCGATAGTATCAAGTCGAAACGCTCGGGCCCTTGCGTAGGCCCTGCAACTCCTCGTCTGCTCGGAGACCCAGATACATATCGCGACCTGAAATGTGGAACTATATACATATAGAGCATCCTACCTAATTAGGGAGCCTACTGCCGTTTGCATATGCCAACACTGCCACTTTGACCGCCGTGGACTCAGGCTATGTAGACACGAACAACCATTACACGCTATAATCAACAAGCGAACGTATCATTGTACAATATAGTCGCGGGACATCCGCAAGCGGAGGCGAACCACGTTCTTCTGCTTTCGGCCCGTGGCTTTTCGTGGCCCCCCACCCCTACCACTGTCAACACTCGAAGCCGATTAGTGGTGTCTGATGAGCGGTGGCTGAGCGTGGCAGTGCTTATGGCAGGCCTTGCTGCGTGCACACAAGACGGTGTCAACAAACATGGCCGCTCGCCTAGCCCCTAAACCCGATGTTAGAGAAGACCCCCGGCTGGTCCGCGAGAGCGTTGACTCTACGCGTTACGCGGCCATGAACGGTGAGAACAAGGGGGGCAGACCGGAGTTCACGGCAGCTTGTAGGGGTGTTAAGTGGCAGCTGTCGAGGGGATGGGTACGTCGGTTGAACCACATCGACATGCTGCGAGCCACCGTGTTCGGCAGCACGCCCTGTGTCTTCTCACACACCGGTACGGCACGTTTGAGCATGGGAAGCCCGCCGGCACGATCAAACCTGGCCTATGCTACAACGTTACCGATTATGCCCGCACAGCACGACCGGGTTCCGCGATGTCAACGTCGTCCGCTGGCGGGGCTGGTGGCGGCGGGGCACAGTACACGCTGGAGCCCATCACGTGGGAGGCCCGGCCCTACCTGCTGGACCGGCGCACCGGGGCCGTGTACGCCGACAGCGGGGCGGCGGACGCCTACCCGGAGCTGGTGGGCAGGTGGCAGGACGGGCGGCTGGTGCTGCGCAGCCGCAATGTGGTGGTGGACCTGTTCGCAGGGCTGGACCGCTACCTGCGGGAAAATAAGGTGGGTTGCGGGGTTACGCACGCCTAGCGCACAGTGGATGCTCTGACATATTGACGGAGCGCTTGGGGAGTACACGATGGGCGGTGGGACTCAGCATATCCGGCACTGTGGGTTTGCGCTGGGCTGACACAGTACACGAGAGGCGCTTGGGTCAGTTCTTTCGAAAGGACAGTGCAACCGCACCGGTGGACAGCTGTTGGGCACTACTGTTGCGGGCGCGTGTTGCCCTGCCATGCACAGGTCCGGTTCAAGGACCTGTTCGACTCGTTTGACGCGGACCGCTCGGGCACGCTGGAGATCCGGGAGCTGGCGCAGCTGGTCAAGCAGCTGGTGTCGGGGGTCACTGTGCCGGAGCTCAAGTACATCATGGTGGGTGCCCTTTGCAAACACGCACAGCTCGCCTCAGTGGAAGACCACCGTGCGTGCAATCTGGGTGTGAAGGCAACGTAATCCAGTGTTACGGAGCGTGTAAGGGGCAGATGCAATCACGCGTGCACCCTTGGCTCCTTATCCCATGTTAGCATTGGGAGGCGGATGTGAGTGTTGCTCACACGTCCCCATGCCGTGTCCTCCCTGTCCTTGCTGTCCCCCAGGCCATGCTGGACAGCAGCGGCGACGGGCGCGTGACGCAGGAGGAGTTCCTGGCCGCCGCCAAGGCATCCCTGGACGCAGCGAAGCGGCTGCAGGCGGCGCGGGCCGCGGGGGCCGCGGGCGGCGGCGCGGGCGCGGCGGACGTGCGTGCGGTGCTCAACCGCGTGACCGACTACCTCAGGTCCAACCAGGTCAGTACACGGCCTCCAGAGCATGACTGCTGGGGTTTGCCGCAACGGGGCTAAGTGCCACCATGTCTGCTGTGTCCTACATCCAAAGTGTGTGACACGAGGTGGCATGCCGAGCGGCGGTGTGTGGCGGCCTGTGACAACACCCTCCAGGTGGATGCCCGCGCGGTGTTTGACCGCTTTGACGCGGACCGCAACGGGCGGCTGGACCCCGGGGAGCTGGCCCGCTTCTTCACAGCGGCACTGCCGGGCATTGACGACAGCCAACTGAGGTACCTCATGGCGCACATGTACGAGTAAGTGTGGGTCGCCGGCGCTCCCAGCCAGCGCCTGGGGCCCGTGCTGGGGGCCCAGAGTTTGACTCGGACAGTAGCCTTCCATGCACAGGGTAGGGCGTAGGGGCATGGGGGCTAGGGCTGGGGGTCCGGAGGAGTCGTCGAGGCGAGCGCACAGGATTGCAGACTGCTGGTACCGGGTATAAGAAAAGTCTTGCATGTGCTTTACAGGCTGGACGCCAACGGCGACGGCACCGTCAGCTACCCCGAGCTGCTGTACGCGCTGAGGGCCGCGGACGTGCAGCGCGCGGCGCCGACCGGAGGCGCCCCTGCCGCCTCTCCTCCGGTCCTCTCCCGCTCCATGTCCGCAGCGGCCCAACCAGGTGAGCGGCCCTATGCTCACCATCGCCTTGCAGTGCCCTTGCTCCTTTGACCGCTGTTCCTGACAAGCTCTGCGCTATGTCCACTACCATACGCTGCATGTCCATGCGCGGACAGTACCCTGACCCCAATCCTGCGTTCCCTGGTTGCACACCCCCCCGCAGGCGGCACCGAGTGGGTGCTGGAGGACGTGTTCGACCCCAACACGCAGACCTACCTCAAGCGCGACCCCGCCACGGGCCTGGTGTACCGCGAGGTGGTGCCGGGGGAGTGGCCGCAGGTGGTGGGGCTGCAGGACGCGGGCGGCGTGCTGCGCCTGGTGCAGCGCAAGGAGGACGGGGGGCTGTTCGCGGCGCTGGACGCATACCTGCGCAACAACAAGTGAGTGGGGCCTGCCAAGCCCAGCGCGCCATGGCACATGGGCCCCCTGCAGCTTCACCGCGCTGCACTGCCTGTCCGCAGCGTTCCTGCCGTCCACCCTATGGTAGCGGGCAAGCTGCTTTACTCGTTAGGACCCTGGGGCATGGCGCAGTGTCCTGTCCACCTGCATGGCGTGCTCGTCTGTGACCTGCATCAAGGCAAAGCTGTGGTGCTGCAGGGTCAAGTTCCGCGACATGTTTGACCACTTCGACGCCGACCGCTCCGGCTACTTGGACACGGCGGAGCTGCGGGAGCTGGTGCGCGCCATCCTGCCCGGCTTCACGGAGGGGCAGCTGCTGTACTTCCAGGTGCGGTTGGTGGCTTGCTTACACAAGCACTCGCACGCACGCTGACACACACTGCGGTGCCTTGCGGCCCTTCAATCGCCCAGTCCTCCCTAACAACCCGTCTGCACGTTTTGACCACCAGGCCCTGTTGGACATCAATGGTGACGGCCGCATCTCCTTTGATGAGATGATGGCGGTGGCCAAGGAGTGCCTGGCGGCGGAGCGCGCGGCGGCGGCCAGCGGCGGAGCGCGGGACCCCACCGTCAAGGCGGCACTGGACCGCTTCCAGGCCTACCTGCTGCAGTACTCGGTGCGTGGGTGGCCTAGCTATCAGCCGCATGCGGGTTGTGTTCCGCGATATTCCTGGGTCGTCTTGCTCTTAGCCGTACACACTGCCAACATGTGTTGCAGACAGTTGCAGTGTGGTGTACAATGCGACTTGCCGCAAACTGACGTGCACCTGTGAGACAACGCACGCCCGGCCCCCGCTCTCATGGTGCCCATCTTGATCCTACCCCGCAGACCGCCGCCTCGCAGCACTTCGAGGCGGCGGACGCCACGCGCCGCGGCTTCCTCAAGTTCCCCGAGTTCGCGCGCTTCCTGCAGCGCCTCATGCCAGACCTGCAGGAGAGCCAGCGGCGGGCCATCCTGTCATACCTAAACGCGCAGGTGCGTTCCATGTGCCTTGAGTGGCGGGTGCATGGGGAGTTGGAACGAGGTGCGCAAGGCACACTAATTGTATGGGGCCAGTTTTTAAGAAAGGCATGGAAAGGCAGGGGCCAGGCAGGGGGATGATACTGACAGCAAACCCCACTCACCCACTCATTCGCTATCCGTCAGTAGCCCTTCGTCCCTGGCCCTGTAGGACATCGAGGAGAGCGGCTGCCTCAGCTGGCTGATGCTGGCGCGCTACATGCGCGTGCCGCACCTGTCCCAGCTGGCGGGGCAGGGCGCGCGCACACCGCCGGGCGCGCAGGCCCCGCCGCCGGGGCTACGGCGGGCAGCCACCTCCGCTCGCCAAGTCACATTTCAGAAGTAAGCCACACGCATACTGCCTTGCGGAATTGTCTTGTATCGTTCTGCTGCACAAGTTGCTATATTGATGCAGCCCTATTAAGGGGTTTATGCCAAGCTGACACCCGCCCCGTCCCCGCCCCACAGCGACCAGTGGGAGCTGCAGGTGGTGCAGTGGCGCGGAGCCAACTACCTCATGGACCCGCACACCAAGCGGGTGTACAAGGAGGGGCAGGTGCGTGTCTGCGCATGGGCAGCATGAGGAACACTCAACGCCCCCTTGCGTCATGGTACGCCCTGTGGTGTTGTCCATTGTAAGGCTGTTGTCTGGCTGAACGCTCCTTGTGTTCACAGACTGCCCTCCTCCCATTCCCCCTCAGCCCGGCGAGTGGCCTACCCTGGTGGGCGTCTACCGCGACGGGGAGGTGGTACTGCAGGTGCGTGGCCCGGCAGCCCTGTTCCGTACTGCCTCACGCCATCACCTTGCCTTAGGGGCCTGCTCAAACAGCCTACTGCTGGCCGTAACGATGTGGGTTACCTTGTGCTTTTACCTAGCCTTTTTCACACTCCTGCAGCGCCCTCAACACCTCCCTTTCCCTCAAGGACTGGACAAGCCAATCTTACAACTCCCCTTGCACCCCCCCTCTCATCCTCGCCCCCCAGGAGCGCTCCATGGCCGTGGCGCTGTTCGACACGCTAGACGCCTACCTCAAGGAGCAACGCATGCGCTGCCAGGAGGTGTTCAACCACTTTGACGGCGGCGCCAAGGGCTGGCTGGCGCCCGAGGAGCTGGGCCGCCTGGTGGAGCACTTCCTGCCGGGGCAGGTGCGGTTGGGGAGGGGCCGGCCGCGGGAGGGCGGGCGTGGTGGCCCAGAGCTGCGGTGCGGGCCGGTGGGTAGCGTCAGCGCGTGGTAGGACCTGAACATTCATGCGGGGGGTAGTGATCCTTAATATGTTTTTGGCTGCGAGCTTTGTTTGTTTCGGATGTGAAGCTTCCGTACCCAAGCTGCAGACCCGCAGCACTTGACTTGTACTGGCCTACCGTCGTTCGCAGGTCAGCGCGGGCGACGTCAAATACTTCCAGGTCATGGTAGACAGGAACCACGACGGCCAGATCACCTACGAGGAGTTTCTGGAGGTGGGGGCGGATCCCTGAGTTGCGGTTTGCTCATGCCTTCTGAAAGCCGTAACCGTGACAATGACATGGCCTCCATTGCAACACAGTCGCAGTAGTACCGCAGTGCTGTTGTTCACACAATATGCCCTTATACGTGCCCCTACGGTACGCCTGACCTGCGTTCGCACCCACTCCCTTCACACCTGTGCAGGCCGCTCGCACGTGTAAGGCGGAGGAGACCGCCGCACGGCAGCGTACTGCGGACGCACGTGCAGCGCTGCAATTGGTCAGCGACTACATACGGCAGTCCAATGTAAGCAAGCTAGAAGCTCACCACCCCGCATCGCAAGTCGCTCTGAAAGGCAGCATCCAAGGGGGCCTTTGTCCACTTGCGCCCACTTTTTCCTCTTTCCTGCAAAGCAGCTCCAGCACATCCCACATTGGACTCATCGTCTTTCCTCCTCCCTTACGTCCCCATCTGTGCCGCAGGCTGAGACGCGCAGTGCCTTCCAGCGCTTCGACACCAACCGCAACGGCCTGCTGGAGCCGCGCGAGCTGGCGCAGATGCTGCGCACCGCGCTGCCCTCCCTCACGCCGCAACAGCTGCGCATGGTGCTTGCGCACCTGCACCAGTACGACCTGGACGGCGACGGCGCGCTGAGCTTCAGGGAGTTCACCATCGCCATGCGGGCCGTGGACGCGCGCAAGCAGTGAGTGCCTGGCACCGTATTGTCCCGCACCTGTGCACAAGACAAAGGTTCTGAGCGTCGACCTGGCAGGCGTGGCGGTTTGCGACATAGCCTGCGACTTGTCGCTTTCAGTATCCGGCCGTATTTAGACTTGCCACCCATGCAGAGCCGGTCAAAATTACATGTTGAACTGTGCGACGCTTGCCCCTCAGGCTTGCTGGCGGCCAGGCGGACGTGGTGCCCGGCAGCTTCACGCGCAGCCCCTCCTTCGGCGGCGGCCGCCTGTCGCCAGCCGTGGGTGCGCAGTCGCCGCCGCCCTCGCGCGGCAGGCCCTCAGACGGCGTGGACTGGGACAACGCGGAGTGGAACCTGCAGGTGGGACCAGCGCGTACCGGCGCCCTTAGCAGTTGCAGTACCAATAATTCAATTCTGCAGTGTCTAACCAACCAACTTTAGGTTGAGATGTCATCGCACGTGACTTCTCAACCTAGTTTGTTATGTACCTAACAAAATCATACCCCTTAAACTGTGCCTGCGAACAGGAGTTCATGTACAACGGGCAAGTGCTGCTGCTAGACCAGCGCACGCAGCGCGTGTACGTGTCGCCCGACGGCCGCAGCTGGCCGCAGCTGCTGGGCAAGCTCACGGTGAGCGGTCGGCCGCATGTAGTTGGACTCAAAACGCCAGCCACCATGGAAGTTGCGGGTGTTCATGAGCACCAGAGTCAACTGCAGGATGTACTGGTATCAGGGTTTACGATGCGCCTCTCACCTGAACCCCTCGTTGTGGGCTTTTTAACGCCACGTGCCGCAGAACGGCCGCGTGACACGCACGTCGGAGATCCGGCCCAACGACCTGTGGACGCGCCTGGACGCCTACCTGCGGTCTAACAAGGTCAAGCTGCAGGAGGTACGTTGCAAGCATACTACATACCGGTAGCGTCTTGCCTTGTGTGGTGAGTCGGTGGGTGGCAGTCCCGTACACGCTAATGCACATGTCTCTGCAAGCGCCTCTTGTCATCCTTGCCTCTTAACCACTGGCCTAAAACGGCTTACGACCCTGCCTAACCTGGGCCCACCAACCCAAGCCTCGTCCATGAAGCCACACATTCCACTCACACCTCCGCCTTGGTGCCTGCGTGCCTGCAGCTCTTCTCCGCCTACGACACCAGCCGCCAGGGCTCGCTGCGCCCCAAGGAGCTGGCGCGCCTCATCCGCGATATTATGCCCGACGTCACGCGTGCCGAGCTGCACTACTTCCTGGTGCGTGCGCACACCGACAGCGCAAAGACGCCCACCAGGTCCCTTGCGGAACCAGCTTGGACGAAGGGATACCGCTGTGCACCTACGCAACATTTTACTCAAGTCCAAGGCCACAGACTTATGAAGCTCCTCCCTCCCTGCCTTGCTTGGCAAATATTTCCCTTTCCTCGCAGGCCATGATGGACGCCAACGGCGACGGCGCGGTGTCGTACGACGAGTTCCTAACCGCCGCCCGCGACTCGCTGCGCGCCGCGCAGCAGCTGGCGGGCGCGGGGTCGGCCGGCGGGGGCGCCTCCGCGTTCCCCCCCGAGGTGCTGCGCGTGCTGGAGGAGCTCAGCACGCGGCTGGGCGAGCAGCCGGGGCTGGCCAAGCGCATGTTCAACCAGGCGGACGCCAACGGGTAGGCACGGGCTCTGCAGGGCTCCGGAGAAATCATTGACTGTAAGGCCAACGCCTCACAGAAGAACCCTTGCCTTTTCCCTTTCACCATTGGGCTACTAACGTCTGAGCCGAAAACCTTTGTTCGGCCCTGCAGCAACGGCTCCCTGGACCTGTCCGAGGCGAGTCGCTTCCTACGCTCGCTGCTGCCCGAGCTGGGCGCCCGCCAGCTGCAGTACGTGCTGTCGTACCTGGCGGCGCTGGACCTGGACGGGGACGGCACGCTCACCTTCAGCGAGCTCATGACGGGGCTGCACGCACTGCAGGTGCGTGCTGGAGCGGTTGCGGTGGCTGCTGATCAGCACCAATTACTAGATCGTTTGCGGGGAGTTCATAAGGAGTCTTCACCGATACAGGCAAATATGCAGCAAGGGGTGCAGTGACACCATGCTGAGCCATACTGATGACGTACCACGGTGCGTCGCCTTACCGACAGGCCCGCGGCCCCAACGGCGTCACGTACGACCGCGGCTTCACCGCCGCTGCGGCCGCTGCGCCGCCGCCCTCCGCCGCGTCCCCCGTGGTGGCCGCCAACCGCGCCACGCACCAGGCGGCCAACGCCTCGCTGCTGCGCTCCACCTCCGTCAACCGCCACGCCTTCACGCAGGACTGGGAGCTGCACGAGTGGCGCAACCGGTACGCGCCTATGTGGCCTACACCTGCACGCAGGCACCAGCCAACAGGTCTCCGCTCTCCCTGCTGTCTTGCTGCATATTTGGAGACCATGCCCGTTTCCTTGTCCCATCCTTTCTCTTACCCCTGCAACCACCACCACCATTCCTGACCGCCCATCTCGCCTGGCCTCGCTCCCCCAGCGGCACTGTGTACCTGCTGGACCCGGTGACCAATTTAGTGTACAGCGACGTGGCATCCGCCAACGAGTGGCCGGAGCTGATTGGCCGGAAGGTAGGGCTGAAACTGCTGTGAGCAGCGCATGGGTCAACCCAGTCCGACGCCACGGCCACGGCCTGCACCTCCCTGTCGCACCTTATAAGTGACTCGTGCCGCCCTGCTGACTGCCCCCTAACGGCCCCGCTGCCCTCAGGTTGGCGAGCAGCTGCAGCGGCTGGACGGCAGCGCCACCATCACCTTCTTCAAGAACCTGGACGCCTACCTCAAGGCCGAGCAGGTCAAGTTCGGCGCGCTGTTCGCCGAGTTCGACCGCGGCCGCAAGGGCTACCTGGAGCGCGGCGAGCTGGCGGGACTGGTGCGCCGCGTCATGCCCGAGGCCACGGACGCGCAGATACGCTTCCTGGCGGTGAGTGGTGGGCTGGCGGCTCGTTGCCTGGTGGGCTAGCAGGGCAGGTGCTCATCGGCTGGGAGGACCGCTGCCGTTGGGACATGGGCGGGTTCTTGCGCACCAAAGAAATCACGCTGCCGATCAGCATTCTGGACTCAAACTTCACTGCAGTTTCCTGATGAGAACCCCACCGTTGCACCTGGTCCACCGTACTGCAGACTGTGCTGGACGAGAACAACGACAAGGTGTTCACGCAGCAGGAGCTGCTGGGCGCCGCGCGCAAGGTGGTGGAGCTGCTGCGGCAGCAGCAGGCGGGCGGCGGCGCTGGCGCACCTGCCCCCGAGGTGGCGGCGGTGCTGGACCGCATCAGCCGCTTCCTGGTGGAGAACATGGTGAGGAGTCGACATTCCTCGCTTCAGGGCCCGGCCGGGGCTGGCACCTTGCAGGGCTGCCGGCGGGCATGCACAGTCAAAGCGCCTATTACTTAAACCTCTCAACCAGGGTACCGGCATGTTGGCCTAAATTCTAGCGCGCCATTCTTCCAACCGACAACTCTTGCATCTTGCTCATCTCCCCAGGACCGCGCCCGGGCCTACTTTGAGCAGCTGGACCCCCAGCGCCGTGGCTACCTGGACTACGACGGCGTGGCGGCCTTCTTCCGGGGCCTGGCGCCGCGCCTGGCGCACGAGGAGCTGCGCTTCCTGCTGGCCAGGGTGCACCTGTACGACGTAGACGGGGAGGGGCAGGTGGGCGACGGGCCGGGGCAAGGAGCGTGATGCAGGCCGTGGGGCGAGAGCTGTGGGGCAGGTTGTTGCCGCGGGCGCGCGCGCAGGAAGGAGGGGGAGGCTGGGGTGAAGCAACATATGCACCAGTGCACAACAGCTGATCCTTGGTTTTGTTGTTCTGCTTTGCAGGTGACGTTTGCCGAGCTGCTGCGCGCCATGCGGGCGGCGGAGCTGCGCAGCACGCGTGGCACGCATGCTCGCGGCTGGGGTGCACGCGCCGGGGCGGTGGGAGGCGCAGGGCCGGTGTACGACGCCCCAAGCACGTGGCGCCTGGAGCCTTACAGGTGCGAAGGAGGGGGTTCAAGCCGTCAGATTTGCCATTGGTAGAAATGCTTGGAGTATTTTGTCCGCCTTGCAATACCGGTACGGTATGTTCTTGTCCATCTGAAGTTCCACTCCTGCATCGTACGCCAAGTGTTGACGTGCGGCACCCAACGTACCCGACACCCGCTGTGCCGCAGGTGGGGCGACCGCGACGTGCTGCTGGACCCGCAGACGCAGGTGCTATACAGCCGCCCCACCTCCGACGCCGACTGGCCGCAGCCCGTGGGCCGCCTGGCCACCGCCGCTAGCGGCCGCACCGTGGTGGCGGGCGTGCAGCCGGACACGTACCAGTTCTTCAAGGTAAAAAGGACAAGGGGAAGGTCCGCCGGCGCGTGAGCCGTGACCAGCTGCCCACAATTCAAGTTCCACCTACCTTATCATGCTCTTGGCCGCCGTTACCACGCACACGTGGTCCTTACATCGTGCCTTGCCCTCACAGCGCCTGGACACGTACCTCAAGGAGAACCGCGTGCGGCTGCGGCAGCTGTTTGACGCCGCCGACGCCGACCGCTCTGGTGCGCTGGACTCCAAGGAGATGGCGCGCCTTATCAAGCACGTCATGCCGGAAGCCGGACGTCCGCAGTTCAACTACTTCATTGTAAGCGTATTGTTTTGGCAACGAAGCCCCTTGAAGTGAACACGGCTCTCCATGACATGCTCCCATTAGCCGCCCAAGGATGTCGTGTCCGTTGTGCACCGTACAGGCCATAGAGGATTGGGTCGCAGGTGCCAAACTGTTATGCGTATCGTCCGCATGCAGGCCATGCTGGACCTGGACGGCTCCAACCGCCTCACTTACGAGCAGTTTGTTGAAGTGTGTCGGCAGTGCGTGGAGGTGGAGGCGGTGACCACCTCCGACATGGTGGCGGGGGCCGGAGGCGGCTTCACGCCCGAGGTGGCGGCGGCGCTGCGGCGGCTGTCTAACGCTATAACGCGGGACAAGGCGGCGGCGGTGCAGCTCTTCCGAGCGGTGGGTTGTATACCAGGCTTCGGGCCAGCCGTGGGGCAACAGATGGGCACCGATCACCTAACAACCTGACACCCGCCGCTTGACGCAGCGCTGAGGCTCTGCACCTTCACGCCAACCGGAGATTTGGCGACATGGCCACTGACCGCTCTTGCTTTTATTGTTCTGCCCTGAGTATTTTTGTGCCCCTTTTCCCGCGTACACAGGCTGATCGCGACGGCAGCGGGCGGCTGGAGCCCCGCGAGGTGGCGGTGCTGCTGCGGCGTCTGGCGCCCGACACGCGGACCGAGGACCTGCGCACAGCCGTGGCGGTCATGTTCAGGAACATGGTGCGTGCTCACGCGCTGGCAACCGCACACCTTGCACACGCGCTGCAGCCATTCTCAGCTACGACGGTACCGCAGCCACTAGTGCCGGCTCCTGTTGTACCAAGGCACAACTTTGTACGGCTGTGGATTGTGTCCATGCAGGACCACGACGGCGACGGCACGCTGTCGTTCCAGGAGTTCATGTACGCGCTGCGGGCGGTGGACCTGCAGACCCCGGACCGCACGCTGCGGGCCGGCAGCTGGCAGGTGGCGCGCGCGGGGGCCTACCCCGCAAGCAGGTGCGGTATAGCCCTGCAACCTTGCAGCAACGCTCCACCTCTCCGTCCATCTTACCACTGCATTTCCTGTTTCCTTACGCCTCCTGACCTTTGGTTTTTTCGTGCCAACAGCCATCGGGCATGGAGCTTGATTGCCCACCTGCCTCTTGTTTTGTGTGTGCACAGGGCCGTGGCCGCGGCCCCCGCCGCCCGCGAGCCCCTCCTGCAGACGCTGGACCTGGAGGAGGTAGTGGTGCTGCGGCAGCGGTACCTGTGGGCGCGGGCCACCAACGTGGTGTACGAGTGGATGCCGCCGCAGGGCAGCGGCCAGCCCGTGCCCGCGTGGCCCAAGGCGCTGGGCCTGCTGGACAGGGACAGGTGCGGCATGGTTAACGTGTTGAGCGAGCGACAGCATGCAAGGCGTAATTGGATGAGTGGTTGCCTGCACCGCGCTCCGTCATTGGGACCAATGAAAGCGCATGCGTGGCATGGGGAGCCAGTAAAACCTTAACATGTGATACTGCTTTTCCCCGGCCGTGCTCCACCCACAGGGGTGCCGTGCAACAGGCCGGCGGCCGCACGTCCTCCGCCGACCTCTTCACCGCCCTGGACAGCTACCTGCGGACCGCGAAGGTGAGCCGCTGAGCCGCCTAACTTCAGCCTGCAGCTGCCACGGCGCAGCGCTGCCCTTGTTGCAGCTATTATACCAAAGCTCTCAAGCCCCATACTGCATTAATCCTCACTCGCCGCCTTCCCGTCCAGGTCCGCTTCTCCGACCTGTTTGCGCGCTACGACACGGACCGCTCTGGGCTGCTGGAGCCGCGCGAGCTGGGCCGCCTGGTGTCCGACCTGCTGGCGCCCAGCGGGACGGCCGTCACGGCGGCGGACGTGGCGTACTTCGTGGCCATGCTGGACCTGGACGGGAGCAGGGGCGTGTCCGAGCAGGTGCGGTGTTCAAGACTAGGGCCATGGGTTGCATGCTTCGCGGGGTGCCACGGATCGGGACGCTGTGCTGGGCGGGGTACGGATGTGCCGCTTACCTGCTACTGTATCGTCCTCCAGGGCACGCAAACGCGTCTTTCTGCATGCTGAACGTGTCAAGCTTTAAGCTTGGCAAAGCGTAGTTGAAGGTCTCTCGTCCCCCGGTGTGTGTGCCCGTGCAGGAGTTCCTGTCCGTGGCCAAGGAGTACCTGCAGCTGGAGAAGCGCGCGGCGGACCTGGGGTCGGCGGCCGCGGAGGAGGTGCGCCGCTCCCTGGAGCGCGTGTCGCAGTACCTGCAGGCCGACAAGGTGCGCCGC
>VFQN01001330.1_pt1 | contig 41779 bp, 36 predicted proteins | sample 3512371 | NCBI WGS metagenome assembly VFQN01 (sample SAMN10412370, study PRJNA504923) | tailings metagenome | isolation source: Replicate 2 from Balatoc abandoned mine | place: Philippines: Itogon, Benguet | collected 2017-08-28 | reverse complement strand
AGTAATTCATTCAAACAATTAAAAATTGCAGGTTTCGAAGCTCTTTTCTCTCTTATGCAACTAACGAAAGGGATTTGAGCTTGGCTTGGTAATGTGTATGGTCTCTGTAAAATCGGTAAATCGGTAAGTATGTTTTTACCGATCATTTTTGTGTGAGAGTGTCATGAATTCGTGCATTAGATGAATTAGAAGTCTCCCTTATTCAACGAAGATCAAGTGAAAGGCTAGAGCAGAGAATTAAGATGATTCCTCATCTTCCAGAGGTTTTACTCCATCAAACTCTCCAGTTTTTGAATGTTTTCGATTTATTTCAACTTGCAAGATCTTGTCACATTATCTTCAGTGATATTCACCTGTATTTGAAAGAAATAAACACGAAAATTATCCAATTATATTTTCCTAATCTTTTATCAGACCCCTTTTATGTGGAGCCAAAGTCTGCCTTTCTTCAACATTATGAGTTAAGCAGAGAGAGAATTGTTGTTGTTCGTGGATTCTTAACTTATTCGATGAACGTTACAACTCAAAAGTGGAAGAGATGTCATGATTCTCGCCGTGATCGAGGTTATTTCGCTCAAGTCTACTACAAAGGAGATATTTATGCGATAGGTACATATTCTCTTGTTGCAGCTGGAACAGTCGAGAGATATTCTCCTTTCACAGATTTCTGGCATTTAGTCAGTCCTATTCCAAAGAAGCTTCGATCTGTCGGTGCAGCTGTTGTCGGTGATAATCTTTACATCACTGGTGGAATTGAGTCTTTCTCTGATGTTGTTGATGATAAGATATATCTCTTTGACTACCAGAAGAACGAGAACAACGAAAGGTTGAAGATCTCGAACGATACTTCATGCTGGATTGATGTTCAAGCAAGATTACTTCGACCTCGGTATCGTCATGCTGCTGTAGGCTATAAAGGTAAGATCTGGATCGCTGGTGGAAGCTTTGAAAACTTCGAAATTACCAACACTGTCGAAATCTATGATCCTCAGACAGGCAATATGGATCAAGGACCAAGTATGTTAGCTCAAAGAGATTTTACAAATTTATTAATTGTAAGAAATGAATTATATGTTGTAGGGGGAGATGTTGATATGACAGGTAATCCCATCATAAGAACCATTGAGAAATATGATGAAAAGACCCAACAATGGATATATATTGCTTCTTTTAAAGATACTAGGAGAGGATTTTCAACTTGCTGCCACCAGAATAAGATCTATGTCTTTTGTGGTAGCAATAATTCTCAGCATCATATAAAGAATTGGGATGCCTTTGATGTTGTTACAAGACAATGGGATTCAGAAACAAATCCTGATGCACTTCGATCAATGCCTCTAATTGATAGTTGGGGTCAAGCAACATTGTTTCCTGGCGTTAAAATTATTACAGATTAATCATATCTTCTCTCATTTTCGTTTCTTAAATTCATTATCGTTGATGCGTGTGATTCATCCTGATTTCTCACCTCCTAAACCTTCATTTTGAGAAAATGATATTATTCTCTCTCACGTACTTTGATTAATTGTTTTACATGATGATGATGATAATAATAATTTGTATGCGGTAGTCATAGTAGATCACTTGACAGATCTCTTTTTTTGTCAAAAACACCATCAATTGTTTCTAGTCAAAGTCCTTTCTATTTCAAAGGGTCTAAAAAATTCAAAACTAAAAGAAAAGAAAAAAGAAAATAATAACACAAAAGAAAAGACGAATCGAGTAGAAGAGCAACCGCTGAGATTAGAAAATACAATAAATCAACAAGGGGAAACATTAACAACAAATAGAGATGTTTCTCCCAATGAATTGTCTTAAAGCAAACGAGCGAAGTAATTTAATGAACAGAACTGATGGGTTACTTTCTCTTCACTGCTCTATTTGTCTTGCCCTTTAATATGATCTTCTTCCGCTTCTTCTATCCCATCAGTCAAGGCACTAAATGCACTTTCATTATTGTGGTTATTGTAGTGTCCCTCTTCGTCATATTCTTCATCCTCATCATCATATTCTTCCTCCTCTTCTCGAATAAAGCCACTCTCGGACTCCTGTATCGTATCCAGCGACGTGCTTCCTTTGTTGATATGTTTTACGACAGGCTCATCAATCGCACTTAATACAGCATCAAATCCAAACACTGTAGGATTTGTTCCGTTCTCGATGGAGTCATCACTGGGGATCGGTCGAACGCATCGATTCGGCGTGAGAGCGTAGTTATTAGGTTTCATCACTGGATGCCAGTTTGCCGACCTTGTTCCACGACCCAAGTGACCTCCCCGTCCACCCTCTAATGGGTGACGTCCCCCTGATCCTCGTCCACCAAACGACCTTATTCCATCTCTTCGAGTGAATAGAGCAGTCGTCAGCACATGAACACGAGCTTTGAGAACTTCCTCTACGGCCGCCTTCTCTTCCGAATATCTGAATAATCCCGTAAAGTATGGAATCTTTGCCTTTGGATCAATTAATCGAGGCCCAACTAGTGAAATGATTCCAATCTTTGTCCTGATAGAGGTTGTAACTTCGATCATAGTTGAGAGATGCTCAGAGGTAAATAGAAAGGGATTCTTTGCAACTTCTAAGTATTTTATTAACTCTTCATTGCTCCTAAAAGCAGTAAGAGTTAGATCAATTAGGATATGATGATGCAGCTTACTTACGTGAATGATTCTAGTTTTTTCATCAATACTTTGAATTCATCAACAGTAATTAAAGTAGCATGATTTAAATTCTCAACCTTCAATCCAGGTATTAACCCTACTCCGAATTCTCCTGTCTCTAAAGGATTGCTTTCGACTATCATCACAGACTTTTGTCGACTAAGTCGACCAATTTTAGCTTTCCCACCATCAGTAGTCATTTCTGCTGCAAGTTTTGATACAATGAAATTTCGAAGATGAACTAGAAAATTAAAAGGTGAAAAGGTTTGTTGTGAGGCGCTTGAGTAGGCTGCTTTAATGACGAAATATTAAAATATCACGATAGCAGTTAAAGGTGAAATGAGGAAATAGAACTATTTCAAAATCAAGACAAGGTTCAAGGATTTCCTTCCAAATTCTCAAAAAAATTTGAGATTTTTTTTTGAAAATTGATGAGTGGGTCAGTGAAGGTGTTCGGGCAAGGGGTGGGTGAGACGTTTTTCAGGTGAAATTCTTTTGGATTTGATTCGCTAGTGAGGCAGAACTAAATAGTCATCGAAAACATCTTATATCAGAGAACTACTCCTAGCAGTGAGAAGAGATAGAGAGATTGATAGCAGGGAATCATTACTAAGGCTGAGAAAGTTGTTAGCCAAAACCTATTTAATTTTCATCATTTGAAAGCATTCTGTTGAAATTACAGCAAGTCCAAGCCGTAGCAACTCTCATACTAAAGTACACCCTTCGACAACAATGGAGCAAGCACAACCTTCTAATCGTCCACCTGGTGATGATTTTCACCAACAAAAATTAAAAGCATGGCAACCAATTTTGACGCCATGGCATGTGATCACTCTCTTCGTTGCGATCGGTGTGGCTTTTATTCCGACTGGTGTTCATCTTTTAAATACCTCCAATGATGTAAGGATCAATCAATGCCCTTTCTCTTCCTTTTACCCTCTCATTTCTCTTTCTTTTTTCCGTTTCTTTAGATTTATGAATCCACTATCATTTATGACGGATCTGATGCTTCTCCTGATTGCACAATCTACAACCAGAACCAAGGAACACACTGTCCGGTAAGATTATTGCTTCTGCTTTTAAATACGAGTAATGTTGTGTCTTTTATTTTCTTCTTCGAAAGATCTCTTTCACGCTTAGAGATGATGTTGATGGTCCTTTATACGTGTATTACGGTTTAAGTAACTTCTACCAGAATCATCGTTTATATGTCAGCAGCGTAGATCAATATCAAATAGGAGGCACGGTAAGAATCTCATGATCTCTTGAAGTCTTTGCAGTAAATGAGACTTCACTTCTAATAGAAAGAGACTAAGTCTACTTTAGAAGGCACTTGTGTGTCGAAGGTTGAGAATGGATCTCAATTATTAAATCCGTGTGGATTAATTGCCAACTCTTATTTCACAGGTAATTCTAAAACTACGAATTAATTTCTCTTTCTCACATTCGCATGTGTTGTAGATATCATTACCTTCGATTCTGCTCATAGCACTCCATCCGGACTCTCATTAGACGAGTCTGACATCGCCTGGCCGTCAGATAGCGACAAGTTTAAGCAACCTGATGGTTTTAAATCAACTATAGTTCCTGGTCCGACAACTGATTGTTCAGCATATAATCTTCCTGCTGGTTGCAAGTATTATCATAACTCGAATACCAATACAAGCTATTTATTCTATTACCCTGATGATGCAACCACACAATATTTATATGAAACATATCCTACTTTAATCTCACCCATTGATGGTGTAACCGATGATCATTTTAAAGTATGGATGAGAACTGCACCATTACCTAGTTTCCGTAAATTATATGGTAAAATTAGTGGTGATTTTAAGAAAGGTAATGTTCTCCGTTTTAATATTACAGCAAATTATGAAGTAGATAGTTTTGATGGTGGTAAATCAATTATTATTAGTAATTTAGGCGAATTTGGTGCTAAGAATCCTAATTTAGGTATTGCCTATATTGTTGTTGGTATTATATCATTAGTATTTGCATTATTATTTGCTACAAAACAATTCTTATCACCTCGTCCTGTTGCTGATCCTTCTTTATTGAATTGGAACGCTTAGTAATAATTCTCAATGGAAAACTGTTTACAAGAGGATATATAGTTATCATACTAATTCAGTTTTTTAATATTGTGTTTGTTTCCATTAATTTGTAGTGTACTTTGCTTCGCTTTGTTTTAGTTTGCTTTGATATGATAATTTGATTCGATAACGATGATAACGAGGCAGAATGACAGTGTTTAGCCTCCTGTTGTTTTGATTCTCTCTCATGTTCGACACTTTGTCACCTCCTTCTTTCTCTCCATTCGTAGTAGTGCGAGTTTTCAAATATTGTCTATTTGAAGGTTTTGATAGTGTAACGATGAGAAGGAGTTGGTGGTGCTCTAAACTACGATTAAAGTAAAGTTTTTATTTCTTGGTTTCTTCAAGCGATCAACTGTCATGTTCTATAAACTACACAAAAAACAACTAATGGAAAGACATTATTATCTTAACGAATCAAACTATAAACCCTCCCCTAGCTACATATATATATCATCATTCTATAGAAAACCTCTCACAAGAATATATTCCTAACAAAACTCAACCCATTAAACCACCATCGAACCACCTCTTAGCAAGACCAACTTCAGCTTGAATATTTAGTATTGTTTTAACTTTAATTGAAACTTTTCTTTAATAAATAAACAAACACCAAATATTAAAGCAATAGAACCAATTGTATAATATGCTGTACCAGAGAAGATATTCTTACCACCATAATTCCCTAATGTGGAGATAATTAATGATTTCTTCCCATCAAAAGCCTCTACAACATAATTTGCGGTTACATTAACTACTAATTGATCACCAGTATTAAAATTTGTATGAATCTTTCCATATAGTTTACGGAATGTTGGCATTAATGGTACTTTCATCCAAACAATGAAATGTTCATCCATCACACCAGTGATTGGTGAGATGTGTGTGGGATAGGTCTCATAGAGGTATTGTGTCGTGTCATCATTCGGATAATAGAAACGATAATGAGTATCGGTGGAAGTATCATAGTAGTATTTGCAGTCGGATGGAAGTCCAACAGCTTCACAGGAGACGGTGGAGTTCGCGACGACAGCTTGCTCGAATCCACCCACTTGATTGAAGACTGTGACACGATCAGTGTGCAATGAGATGCCAGTCTCGTCTAAGGTGATGTTCTTGACAGTAGTTCGAGTTTCATCAATGTTAAAAATATCTGACGCAAGTTTCTTAAGTCATGAGAGGAGGGATTGTGAATAGAGGCTAACCTGTGAAGAAACTGTTGGCAATCAACCCACAAGGGTTCAATAATTGCGATCCATTCTTATACAATGGGGTACAATCTAAGCTAACAGCTGATTCAGCAAGTAACTAAATAAAGAGGTTAAAGGGTTTGCAGTTGGTTGGAGATGGGTGCTCACCTCTCCTTTCAATTGACCCAAGGATTTACTTTCATAGTAACGACGATGATTTTGAAAGAAATTTTCAAGTTCATAATATAAATATACTGGTCCTGTTACAGTTTCATCAAAGTTAAAGGTAACCTATCCAGCGAGTTTTAGTAAGACACTATGAGGTAAGTTGCAAGAGTCTTACTGTGCATTGTTTTCCCGCATTATTATCAGTAATGTAACAATCTCCACTTGAACCATCATCATACGTTATTCTTTTTTCGTAAATCTATGAGATATCATGGAGCAGAGTTCAAAATCGTTAAGACATGAAAGCTAAATGAAGCACTTACGTGCTCCGCATCATGTGCGACTTTACTCCCCACACCGAGGAAAATTATTCCAAGAATAATCCATATAACATAAACATAAAGTTGAGGAATTTCTTGAGGGATGGATGGTAATCTTTGTTGAATCAGATCGTTATCTATATTCACCCGATTAATCAAATTTAAATCAAAAGGAAATGTTGCAAAATCGTTACCGATTGGTTTCTTCGATTTTGTGCTTGGTGCTGCTTTTTTCGTCATGTTCAATCGTTTTACAGATGATAGTTGTGAATGGTTGTAATGGAAAAGGAGCAAGGAATGATAACAGGCCTTCTTCACTCAAAAAGATCTGAATTGATACATTTACTTAAACTCGGATTCGCAACGCCGGATGGAGAAAAGACCGGATTCTTTTTCGTCGAAAATTCATTTTTGAAGTATTGAAGTTCATCAAATTTATGTTGTGGGTTGTGGTTTGAAACTACTTTCAAATAAACATCCAGAAACTGAAAGATTTAAGTGGCTCTATTTTTCACAGATTCCTTCAAGATATATTACTCGTCGGAAGTTGATCTTACTTTTACTAGAATTGTACTACCCGATTCCAAAAATGGAAACGAATCTTATCATTTCTTCCACAATCTATTATTTTTTCCTTATTGTTGGTATACTTAGTAATTTATTGGTTCTTATCTATCTTATTAGGCACAGTTTACGAAAAGGATCTCAATTATTTACAACTCTGTTATTTTATCTTCATTTCAGTTTAGTAGCAGAAGAAATCACCACAATACCTTATCTATTTAAATTTTCTGAGGGCCTTTGTCTTGCTGTAGAAGGATTAAAATTTTATTTCGGATTAAAGAATGTATTGAGCATTCTTTTTTTAGTATCGAGTTACAGTACTTATATCCAAAGATCTTCAAACTTCATCATCCCACAAAAGGTTTTAATCCGTGTACAGTTATTTCTCACCATTTTCCCAACAATTACATTTTTACCTTATACTAACGGAGTTTATACCTATCCAGACGATCCATGGTGTAGTTTACCTACAAATCATAATTTAGTTTGGGTAATCTTCGTTCAATATCTCTGGGTTTGGTTGATGTTGATCTTTACACTCATCACAAACATTCGAATGATAACTACTTTGTATTATAATTATGATCCATTATTACTCAATCATTATTTCTCTACAGTGGTTACCTATTCCATCGTAGCGGGTAAGTTGGATTCCTCGAACAGTCATTCGATTTACGTATTACAACGAAGATACCACTAATGGTTTATTGTTTTATTCTTACTTTCCTGTTTATATCGCAGGCATCTTATTTGCAGCATTATTTTTCAGAAATATTTCTCAAGTTTTAAAATTTGAAGAACTTATGAAGCACAATCAAATTGATCTTTCTAATAATTCTATTGATTGGAATATTATTGTCGAGAGAAACAGTCAAATAGGAGGAGTGGGAAGTGGTGGTGTGAGTCGATCTGTTTCCAAGAACATTTCAGTTGATCATAGAATTAGTCGAATGACCAACAGGTCGATATTTAGTCCAATGTTTTTTGTTGAATACGGGATGAACTTTCCAACTAAAACCTCACCTATTCACAGTCAAGCATCTTCTGATAAATCTGTTATGGAGTTAAAAGAGAGAGATGATGAAGAAAACAATAGAAATCTTTAGAGAAGATATTTTTTCTCCGATAATTCAGTTACTTTACAGATGAGAATCGAGTACCATAGTTCTCAATATAAAACAGAGGTAAATTCAGAACAATATTCTCATGCATTCTCATCTATTCTATTATTTGTTGTAATAGAAGATAAAGTTGCCGTTGAAATAGATATCATTTCTTGAGTGGTAGGAGTACCCGTGCTGGAAAAACTTCTTTGTCCATTATACTCGGATGGACGCAAGAAGAAAGGGTTTTTCGTTGTTCCACCAGTCGAAGGGTTTTTTGCCACAGAAATGCTTGTGTCTCGCGTTGCATTCGTTTGATCGATGATATTAAAGATATCAGCGGTATCCCAAATGATATCCTCGCCGAAAGATTTTGAAGTTTCTGATTCATATCGAATAAGACCGTTCTCATTAATCATAAAAAGCACACAATAAAGTATAGCTGCGCTAAGAGCAGGGAAGTATTGAACAAATCTTTGGTCTATACTATCATGTGTCTGAAAAAATGCCCATGATCTGGGAATCCAAGAAAGACCCGAAATTAAGGAGAAAGCGCCGCAATTGAAGGCATATTTCTGAAACAACTTCTTGTCATTATTCTTTATCAACACAACACGTAGCATATACACATTAGATATAATAGCAGAGAGAATCACTCCCCAGACCCATAAAAATTGTATACAAAGAGCCCAACCAATACTTGCTCCGGAGGGTAATGAGCACCAAGGAACAGCAGGATATATGTAAACACCATCGGCAAATGGCAAGAGGGAAATCAGAGGGAAAAGAAAGACAAAGATATGAGTATAAAATCGTATTTTCTGGGAGAAGCCTTTGACGTTGTATAGTAATGAATATCTATGAGCTTGCACCATAATAAAAATAACGAATAAATTCATTAAACCAAAATAATACTTTACTGCCTCCATAAAAACACAAAAATCATGATTGAATTGAAAAATATAGGGTATTAATGTAATACATTCTCCAATATTTGAGATATGAAGAAGGATTACAAGTCGAAGAAAAGGATTCGACTTACTCAAGAAATCTTTTGGATATTTCCATTTCAGATAAATTAAAACTCCTAGATTACAAACGATAGCAAGTGCAGAAAAGATGTAATAAACTATAAATGTTGCATCTTCATTAGCCGTTGCCATATCTTCTTTTTTCTTCAAGTGGGAATGATTTGTGATGGTCGATGCGAGAATCTCATAATTTGACGTTGCAGAAGTTTCAAAAACGAATCTTTTTCTCACAGTTTGAAAATAAAAAAACACGATCCAGTAGAGAACTGAAATTTCCTTGCGAAATCTTTGAAGATGTTCGCTCAAGATCGTGCTTCTAGTAAGTTCTCAGCCTCAGGGGCATTCTCACCTGTAAAGAAGACTTCTTCGGAGACCCCTATTCAAACTCCAAAGACCAAGACATTTAGTCGACCTTCTACCTCACAAAAAACCAAACCAACTGAGGTCCCACCGAGTCCTATGGTATCAGAGGCTAATAAAATACTTTCACCGAGAAGTCTGCTGAGCAGCGATGTTGGCGTCACGTCAAAGCCTCTTAATGAACCCTCCACGTCAATCCTCTGTGCTTACGAAACACTACTAAAGAATCAGAGAATGCAGATTTTAGAGCTTATCGATAAGAATGAACAACAAAACAAGAAATGGTTGGATTTAAGCGAGGATTACCATAAATTAAAAGAACAAAATTCGTCTAAAATATTGGAATTAGAGACCATCCTTTCTATGTCAAAATTAGAGACAGAAGAAAGAGTTCAGCGAACATCTAATTTCCATTCTAATATTATGGCAGATCAGATTCGCTTGAAAGGATTGATTTTAGATCTCTCCAGTCGCTTCTCCATCGAGCAAAACGTGAACAATTCTGCCGCAACCTCCACCAACCCTAGTGGCTTAACAAGAACAGGTTCTTCTGCTTCGATGATCAGTGGAGGTGGAGGAGGTGCTGGTGGCTATTATCAAGCAACAAAGGCAAATAATGAATTACAAGAAAGTCTGAAACTTCTGACTCAAATTAATGCTGCATATCAACGATTAGAAAGAAATTTATATGAATTATTTAGAATCCCGAATGAAACAACTACCATACTGTCAAAAGAAACAATTGATTTATTCCAAACAATTAATCAACAGAATAATCAATTGCAAAATTATAAAAATAAATTACAACAAAAGCAAAAGAAATGGAAAGAAGAAAATGATAATTTAGAAAAATCTTTAATGATTTATAAAAATGATTTATCTGAAACAATTTTACAGAAAGATGCTTATCAATTTCAATATGAACAATTACAGAAAGAGTTTTTACAATTAAGTCAAGAGAAAGTGAAATTTATGACAGAAGTTAATGAGAAAGATCAAAAGATTACTGAAATGACAAGACATTTAAGTCAATTAGAGCATGAGTTACATCAAGAGAAGTTAATACATGATTCACATCAAAGTAAGAATGCTCAATCTGTTAGCTCTTTGCAATATGATTTACAGTCAGCGAAGAGAGAGATTGATGATTTGAAAGAGAAATATCAACTTGCTCATCAACGTGCACAACAACAAGAGTTAGAGGTCGTTCAATTAAAAGAAAAATTAAAACAAAGTCAAGCAACAGTGCAACATAAAGACAGTGATATTAATGACATTACGAAACAATTTGAAAAAGAAATCGAAACGAAACATCAGTACATTCATCAATTAACTATGATGATGAAGAAGTATAAAGAAGAAAAACAACGCGATCTCGATTCTTATCATCACCTCCAACAACAAACACAATATGAGATGCAGCACTTAAATGAACAAATTCAACAATTAAATGAAACGAAAGCATCGTTTGAAAGTCAATACAAATCAATGTCATTACAGTATAATGAAGTGAAAGTGTCTCTTGAAATGACTCAAATGACTTTACAACAGTCGCAAAAGACCTTTGATCAGAAGTTTGAATTTTTAAATAATACTGTTGCTCTTCAAGAAAAACAATTAAATGAAAAGCAAATAATCTTTCAAGAACAGTTAGCTACGATTAATCAGCAAACACAACAATATCAAGATATGAATCAGAAATACCAAACACTTTCAGAGCAATATCATCAGCAGATGATTCAATTAGAATTTGCACGAAAAGAAAAACAACAAGAAAAGCAACAGTTCCTACAATTAATTAATCTTATGATTTCTAAATTCAAAATATTCGAAAAAAATATTATTAATGAATGGAACGAGAAGTTTCTAAACGCAATTCAAGGAAAATTACTTCCCGGTTTAAAAAAGATTATAAAAGTCTTTCAAACGAAGATTACCGTTGGAGTTAAGAATCGTCTGATTAAATATGAGAAGAAACTCGCCGATCAAGAGAGGGTATTCCACGTTCAGTTCGAAGAAGCCAAAGCGAAGGCCGAGGTTGAGGAAAAGCGATCCCAGGATGCAATTTATCAATTGCAAAAGCAAAAAGAAGAAGATAAATTTTCCAAAGATATTTATAACCAACAAATTGAAGAGATGTCGCATTCTATCTCAACACAATCACAACAACTACGAGCACAGCAGGGAGAGAGACAACAACTCATTAATAAATTCGAAGCTCTTAAGAATCAATTTAATCAAACCTTACAAAACTTACAAACCACATCGAATTCCTTCGAAGGGTTGTCTAAAAAGCATGAGTTATTGTTGCAAGAGAAAGATCAATTGCAGGAGAGATTCTTACAAGTACAATTCACTCTCGATGATCTTCAGAGCAAATATCAAATGGTTGTGACCAATGAGACAAACCTCACCGATCATATTCGAGAGATCGAAGCTAAATCAGAAATAAAGTTAACTTCTTTATTGCAAGAACAAGAAAACTTACAACAACTTTTAATGAACAAAGAAGAAGATATTAGACGCTTAGAAGTCATTAAAATACAATTAGAAGATAAAAATCGAAAGAAGAATCAAGTTATCCAAGAATTACATCAAAAGTATACTAAAATGAAAGGAAAATTGTTTATGAATAAATCATATTATCAAAAGCAAGATAATGAATTATTTCAGAAGATGGGGAAGTTTTCAAATGAGATTTTATCTTTACAATTACAATTAAGTGATTTAAATACTGTTGTGAGCCAAGATGATTCACAAGATGATATTCAGAATAACGCGATGACATTTCCTCAATCTTCTCTTCCTGACACAAAAGCAAACACCATTAACGAAAAGTTCGAGAAGGGAGGTGAAGCTCCCCGATCTCCGCAAGACAGTGACCTCAAAGAAGACACACTCTTTTCGCCTCGGCGTGACGGACAGGTGATGAGTCACGGTAAGACTTTTGTTTTCGATGAATTGACAAGTATTAGCGATATGACTGATGATTATGCCACTCATAAGTATTAATTCATTCATATCCCTCACGCTCATATTAGATTAGTCGTACACATGGTTTTACTGATATAGAAGAATCTCTTCCAGATTTATTTTTCTCTCCTCCTTTTTATTGTTTTTATTCTTATTCTCTTTCCTAGTTTCTATACTCCTTTGATTTGATATTGTTGCTTCTTTTTCTCCCGATGATCGGTTGTCTCTCATCTTTCCTTTAGATACATCCGATATTCATCATTAACTTTCGATTGTACGCATCCTGTACTTGAGAAAGGCTTTGTATATCGTTTTAACGCATTTTTTCATTTCACATCATAATCGCATTTGGTCTGCTTTCTTCATTTAAAACCTGTCTTCCCTCTTGTAATTCATAAGATTTATCTCTTCCTTCTCTCTTCCACCTTTTATGCTTATTCTTAGCGGGTTTGGTTGAGAGTCCTTTTTCGACATCTCCTTGCCATGTAGGAAGGAACTTAAAGACTATTAAATGACTTCAAAACTTACAATTAGATGAACCGTCATTCAACAATCTCATTAAAACAAACAAATTAATCTTCTAGCTACTACTACTATGTATTATGAGGTCTAACCCTTCAATTGAAATAAAACAACAACAACAACAACATCATATAAACAAAGAAAACGAAAAACAAAGAAAAAGGAAAGAAGAAGCAAATAAGAAAGCAATTCACGATATGACATGATCTCCTACAGTAAAGCATATTATTAAGGTTGAATCATTCGATCGTTCGCACTTTGACCCTTCACTGTGCGACCATTCCCAACAGAGATCGGTATTCCTCCAGCTCTATTGGAAGGATTGGAGGCTACTCCCATATTTTGGTCATAAGGGTAATTGTTCGCTCGGAAGATAGGAGCTCTAGCGTTCTCACTCTTCAAAGCAACCTGCCCTGACGAACTACGATAACTAGTGGCAGAGATACCAACATTAGACTGACGACTTGAACTCGCGAGGTTAGACTGTGTGGTGGGATTACTGTTATTATCAGCATAGACTGCAGAGTAATTCAGACTAACATTAGGCGTGGATTCTTCAGTCGAGTCCGTCGCAGTGGAAACTGATGTTAAGTTGACATGACGATTAATGTGATTGCTCGTCGTATTATGAGATCTGTTGTTCGCTGCGGAATAGTCACGATTCGCAGTTAACGGAGGAAGTTCTTTAGAGTTTTGTCGGACATGATGAGCACCAGGAGGTTTATTCATGTTATTCATATTATTGTTTAGTGCGGAGGAATGACCATTATTATGAATATTCTTATTCTCGAATGAAGGTCTTCTCTTCTCCACATCATATCCATTCGCTGACGAAGGAGGGATCACTGTCGGCTTTAACACTGAAGGATTGTGAGAACTACTCACACTACCTCCACTACTACCTCCTTCCTTCTTATTAATATTATTCAAATAATTCGCTTGATACTGTGCAACCCCTCCCTTCACGGGAGACGGATTCATCATCATGCCATTGTTGCTATTATTAGGCGCTGCCATTGGTGGGTAATACGGATGATGGTAGGGATGAGGTCGAGGTTGTTGAGAAGGAGAATTCACATTATTCGTGGTATAAGGTGTTTGTACTGTCTTCTGAGGTGTCCCATTACTGTTAACACTACTATTACTACTATGAGACAGCATTGTTGTTGGTTGCGGTACAGTCTTCCCTTCATTCAACGCTAATCGAGCATTTAACAGAACTTTCGTATTCCTTAATGGTAATGGTAGTGGTGTACGATCATAATAAATGGAATTATAATGACTTTGACCATGATAAGATAGATTAATGGGTATGACACCTTGCATTAATTTCTCTTCTTCAGGATTTTCATTTACTGGTACTAAATAATCTTTAGGGTTAATTGAATTGGATGAATAAATATGAATATTACGATCTAATATCTCTTCCATTGCTCTAATCTCAATATCATCCGCCCATGTACCATTTTTAGACATTTCTTCAATATAATCATCAAATTTACAATCAACAATAAATTTTTCAAAACGTTTTTGATGTTTTTTCAAATGTTCCACACAGAAATATCTTAATTGTTCATGATATTCTTCATTTAAATATAATTGATGTGATATTGCACGAAATAAACAATTACCATCACCTTCTATCTCAATAATATGGTAGCCATGTTGCTGTAGTGTATGAATAAATACTCTTTCTTTATTGATTTCACGTTCAAATGCTTCAATCTCTTCTTTGGTTGGTTCACGTTCACCGTTATTATTTGGAGCTTGCACTTTTATCGCTTCATTGTTATTGTTATTGTTGTTCTTACTGGTCTCTTGTGATGTAGTGGTATTCACTGTCATGTTATCGTTGTTATCTTTCCCTCCTTTACCTGAATTCTTTCGTTCTGCTGTATCTTTACCATTCACACTGGCATTATTTCCTGTCGTTGAGATGCTATTAATCGCCTTAGACATCATTTTCCCAAATGAAAAAGAGGATTTCTTCTTTTTCGCTCGTTTCTTCTTCTTTCCTCCTTCTTCATTATTATTAACACTGTTATCTCCTCCTTCTTCATCTTCCTCTCCCTCAGTATTACTCCCTTCATCTCCTTCTTCATTACCTTCTTCTTGATTGGTTCCTGTAGGAGAAGCAGGATGATTCGAGGAGAAGCTAAAGGTGAACTTAGATTTCTTCGTGCTGTCAGGTGTCTTCTGAGCAGCTGTGGCTATAGAGGTTTGTTCAGTGGACTTCGTTCCAAATGCTGAGATACGATTAGCATTCTCATTAATATCTAATGTTTCATCAAATTTTGAATCCCATCCCATATAAGTAATTCTTATCTTCGTCTCTCTCTTGTCGATGATCTTTGCCTTCCTCCATTTTGCTGTGGGTGTGTCAGAGCCAGGGCGATAGAAAATATCTAAAATATCCACCTAATACAATAAAATAAACGTTTAGAGGGGGAAAAGGATTGAGAAGTCTTACCGGTTGACCGACTTCATAGCTCTGCGGAGGGAAGATATTGTCAGTGGAGAAAGTCTTCTGTAGCGTATAATAACGAGCTTGCACAGGAGAGTTCACAGCACTCGTAGCAGCAGTACTAGGGTAAGGATGAGGTGATGACATTAGAGAAGACATGTTATTTGTTGAGGAAGAAGCTGAAGTCGGTTGACTCATCGGTGTTCCAGCGATAGTCGAGGTTTGAGTATGAGGAGATTGAATATTATTCTGAGAGACAGAATTACCTGTTAATAGATAATACTTCACTAGTTGCATTTGATTAGTATCTAATGCAACACCAGCATCAATTTCAGGTTTAGTTAATAGTCCCATTGGTGCAATTTTATGTATTTCTTCTTCAAGATCCATCCAGACATCAAACGATGAATTCCAACCAATAAAATGAATGAAAACCCGACGTGGATTCTCTTCATCTAATTCAACAATTTCTGCTTCACGCCATTTAAACATTAATTTACCAGAATATTTGGAATAGAAGGAATCACGTATTAATATAATGGTACCCACTTTAATGGCTTTATAAATACTTTTATGAGTATTTTTCAAGTTATTGGATGAGGTGTTACCACTATTAATACTATCTACAGAGTTGGTAGTAGCAATTGGGGTGGGGTTGGGTGTGTCTTTTTTAGTGGGAAGGGAGGTATCAGTGGTTTTACCCTTGTTAGTGTCTTTATACGAATCTGTTGATCTAATGCTTGAATCACTCTTAATATGGCGAGATGATGATTTTGGGTCTTCATGCTTTTGTAAACTAACACTAGGAGTAACAATCGTCACTTTGCTTGTGCTGGTCACTGAGTTAGTAGAAAGTTCTCGAGGAGATTTCTCTGCAAAGTCTTTTCGAGATTCTAGACGCTGGGCAAGCTCGCCTGTCTCAACTACCATACTATTAGGACGAGGACGACTACTCTCTTTCGCATCTGAGTTTACGCTACCCGCGCAACCCATCTTGATTCAAAGTAAATTTGACCTACCCGAACTAATAAATCACGATAAATCGAGGCGATAGAAGCCTAATTACTTCGTACTAAGCCTTAAAATAATTACTGAATAGGGAGATATAAAATAAACCTTGATTTGTCAAGATTCTTGTGTGTGTTTGGTCTTATTCTTTCGTAAGAATGGTTAGAGAAGACTTAACGATCAAAATAATCTCTCGACGCGGCAAGGCGGGTTCATTGTTTTCGCGCCGAGAAATTTCTTTTCTTCTTTTTTTCCAAGAAATTTAACTTGGAAAAATAAAGGAAAAGTTGGGATAAAATCTTAGATGATAGATTTTAATCAAAGTTGGAATCATGATTCACTATGCAGCTCATGCCGAATATGTTTTCTTTTATATTTTTGCAAGTTTAGCTGCTGTAGGAAACCTTTTGGTTCTTATATCCCTCTGGAGCATTAAAAAATCGAAAACGTGTTTTACTCATTTGCTCTATTATCTGCATACCTCTGCTTTCATGATGGCCATCTTATCATATCCCTATGTTTATAAAGGCTCTGATAACTTTTGTCGAACAATTCAGGGATTTGAGTGTTACTTTGCGCTTGTAAATCTTATTACTGTAGCTCTATTAGTCGAAGCCCATAGAAGCAACATCTTTGAATGCTCATTCGATATTAAGAGGCTGATTCACGAGAAAGGGAGATATCTAATTCTGAGTTTTCCATTATTGGTATTTTTAGGCTTCGCCTCTGGTGCTTATCAAACAACTAACGATGCCTTCTGCCTGATCGAAGCGAATTTTAACGAAGCCGCATTCCTCTCACTGTACTTGATTTGGGTCTGGATGATCATTATATTTTGTATCGGGCGTATCGCTAATACACTTTATCGCATTTATGTTATTGATAAGTTATTAGCTAAACGCTTCTTCACTAGTTTAGGAATGTATATCTTTGTTGCTCTTTTCACTTGGATCCCAAGAACAATTGTTCGTTTCTTTAATAGATTAGATGATCCAAATGATGATGATAATCAATATCAAAATTCTTTATTTTTAATTTCTCTTTTCCCTGTTCAGATAGGTGGGATTTTATACGCTTGTATCTATCTGAAGGAAGTTGGTTCCCTTAAATTGCTGGAAAACAATCGAAATTCTATTAATGCCTCGCGTGATGGTGATGATGGAGGGTTTTCTTTTTCATGGGATGAGATTATTACAAATGACATGCTCATTCGGGGCTCAAACGCCACAATTAGCAATGATGGACCCAATAACTATCGATTTAGTGCAGCGTTAAATATGTGGGCTAACCGACCTACTGTTACCAGATTAACTCCGAGTATACCGCTACAAGCCCCAGGAAGTCAAACAAACCCTATTTTAATAAATAATAACCAAATAGATCCTATACTTTTGTTAACAGGAGCTCAATCTCGACCTTTGAGTGGCATTTCTTCTCCTGTCATTGATCCAAAGAGCAGCACACCATAGGTTACTTCATTGGTTCAATTTTTAGGATTTTAAATTTTTTCTGTTTTATTGAATTACTGAACTTTTTTGTTGTAATCCGTTCATTTTACTACACTCTTCATGTTGCACTTGTAGCTTATTTGGACAGACTTTCGTCAGTTAGGAGTAGTGTAATGTTTTTTATTCGAAACAAAATAACCGAAAACCGTTTCATCAAACGTAAACCGCCTTTTACTATCTTGAACGGTATTTATATCGCAGATTGATCATGCCACCTTTACCAGATGATCCTGGAGATCCAGGATTTGTGATTTACTTTATTTTATCGTCCATTAGCATAATAGCGAATTCTCTTGTTGTTTGGTCGTTGAAAAAGCTTCGTCGATCGTCATCATGCTTCACATACTTACTCTATTATCTTCATTTCACCTATGTTCTGGAACAAATTCTCACCATGCCTTTCTTATTTAAAGGTAATTATACATTTTGTACAATCGTGCAAAGTTTTCAATGTTATTTTGGTTTGATGAATATATTAGTCGTTGCATTATTAGTGGAAGCACATTTAACAACAATCTTTGATGATCCATATGATCTCAAAACAAAAATTGTACTCTATGGTAAATATGTTTTTTATTGTGTTCCATTAATAGGATTTTTAGGTTTCGTTAATAATACTTTCACTTATCCTCATAGTGCATTTTGTATTGTTCCAAGTGCTTTGACTAGTTTAACTTTTTTGTTTTTCTATTACGTTGAAATATGGTTATTATTGTTATATACAAGTATAAGAATGATTTTTTCTTTTTGTAAAATATATCAAATGGATCGTCTTCTTGCACATAAGTATTTTAGTAGTATAGGATGGTATATTATCGTTGCAATTCTTAGTTGGTTACCACGATCTATTATAAGATTTTCATTTCCCTTTGCTGAAGATGATGATGATAACGGGGATGATAATGCTGAGGCGAATACTTTATTTTTAGGTTCTTTTTATCCGATGGTTTTATCAGGTTTAGCATTTGCGTACATTTATTTCCGTGAGAAAGCTTCCATTAAAACATTTGCACTTTATAATCGAAGAACTGAAGAAGTTAGTCTAGATGGTGAATATTTTTCCTGGGAAGAAGTATTAAATGAGACAAGAGCTTCGAATGTTTCCCACTCAGTTCAAAGAGAGTCAGCCATTATTAAATCAGCACAAATGAGTGTTTTCCGAGACACTCTAGATCGAGAGGCAATGAAAGAAGAATTTGCGAATAGTCCAAGTGTTGCGGAAAAGCATACGTCCAATCGAATTATTGCAAGCATTCAGCAGCAACAGAGCGCGGTTCCGATGAGCAATGAAACCTCTAGCCCGATTCATAATGTAGATTCGACGGAAATGACCTGAGAATTTTAGCTCTGTCTCATAGTTGCCTACCTATTCTTTTGTTCTGATGTGATACCCGAAAATCCATTCTCTGTTTAGTATATCGAGAACTTGCTTTTTAATATTTCCTTTCACATTTTGTGGTTTTATGAAGTTCATCGCTTTAATCTTCATCATTTGATCCTTCAAATTCCTGGTTTGGAGGCTCCATGTCGAAGTTTATCGTGATACTAATGAGAATTCATACTAATTTGCTTTCAATTAGTTGATAGAATGAGAGAAAGTCAATTCGTTAACAAATTGATTTGTAACTTATAAGTTACCCCTACGCATTAGCTCAATCTACATCAGCTCATAGTTACAAGTTGGAATGAAATTTTTGAATCAATCCTCATTGAAGAAAAATATTTACAAAGAATGTTTAAACGATCAAAAAGATTTTCCAAGCACCGACCGGGGGGCTCGAACCCCCGACCACAAGGTTAAGAGCCTTGCGCTCTACCGACTGAGCTAGGCCGGCTTGTTATTAGAGGTGCTATACGCAGCAACAGAAATACCGCTAACAAAAATTGGCGATGACCTGCCCTTCGCCCACCACTCCCCTATTACTCATCCGTTTCACCTTTCTTTCACTTGACAACAAATTTCCCTCAAATAACGAACTTTCATAGAAACAAGCAGAGTTTGACAGTTACATCGTCAAAACTGCCTGTCTTCGGTTGCTTAACCTTTCCCCATTAGTAGCAACTTTCCTTTGAAAGAAAACAGCTTTTAATTCAGACATCTTTTTCTTCCTCTTTCGCGGAAAGACTTCTTTACCAATTAATTAATCCATTTCTTTTCATGCCGCGCTTTATTCATTCTTTAATCATTTAAATTGTAATTTGTTTCTTCCTTACGATTTAAAGAGAATAAAAGAAAGTCAAAATGATAATACGACAAACTAATAATAATCAAAGGAGCATAAACCTGCCCCGTCATCTCTATCTTTTCCTATTATTATTAATATTATTCATAAACAACTCTATTATCTTTGTTGATAGTTGTGAATATTTACAAATTGTTGATCATCCCAGATTTGGTAATATTTATTTCCAACAGATACCATTAGATTCCTATGAATTAAAAACTTCTAATATACCCGAGACAGGGAGACCTTCCTATGTCTCCATTGATAATGATGGCAAATATAAACATAAATTATATTTATTACATATTAATAACCCACAGTCTGGTGAAGGACGATGGATATTTAGTAAAGAATTATCGCAGTTAGGCACTTCCTTTGATGAAGAAGACACTATTATAGGATATCTTCGATCATGGGCAATCTTACCTTATCTATATCACTCATCACAAGATAGTATTATATCAACACCATGGTATTTTGTGACGGAGAATAATAAAGATTATATCGCTGATTCATCTTTTACTATTACATGTTTTAATGATGTTGATAAAACAATTTTTATTCAAATTGATACAATGATGACACCACGGATTGATGGTTATTACGTTGAAAGAGTTCTAACATCATCACGAAGCAGCAGTAGTAATAGCGAGAGTAATAATGATAATAATAATAGTAATAGTAAAGGAAGATCTGTTTATAGTCAAATAAAATTTATTGAAAATGATCGACAAATCTATTTATATCGTATGATGATGAATGATGAAGCTTCATCACGATGGTTAATAGGATTTGAATATTATGTAGATTCAGCCTATGCATTTGTTGAAGATTCTACTGATCAAGCTGTAACCATTAGTAATCAATGGAATATATTAGATCATTATTCATGGAGGAAAGAAGAATCCATGGAAGTCATATCAGTATTAAAATATACTCAATCCTATGAATTCTTTTCACCAACTGTACAAGAATTACCCGATATATTAAGACAAATACGTAATATCTTACCCTCGGAAAGAAAACTGAAAAAACAACAAAAGATGTATGAATTACGTCATTCCATTTATATGCCAATGATTGGATTAGGCACAGGTGGTATCTATCATGAAGAAAGTGACAAAATCTTTCAACAAGCAATTGAATTAGGATATTGTTTATTTGATTCAGCTCGTGAATATGGTAATGAATATATATTAGGAAATATTATTAAAGACAATACCTTTAATAATAATCATAATAGAAATGAATTCTTCTTAACAAGTAAAGTATGGCCAACGGAATTAGGCTTTATTCCAACAATGAATGCAATTATTAATTCATTAAATGATTTTCAAACGAGTTATATTGATCTTTATCTTCTGCATTGGCCTGAGTAAGTTTCTATTTCTTGTCTTTCTCTTTCTTCATGTCTCTAATATTGTTTGTATTTATCGATAGATGTGATCATCGAGTTGATTGGATGCATTGTGAGACAACTGTTGATCCTAAAGGTACATGGAGAGAGTCTTGGTATGCTCTTGAGAAAGCTTATTCTGAAGGAAGAGTTCTGAGTATTGGTTTCAGTAACGTCAATATTCCAATCTTAACAGAACTGAAAGAAGAGATTGCGACCATATTACCACATGTGATTCAGAATTGGTCAGAGCTAGGTAATCTAGACTATGATGTCCGACAATGGTGTGAGAATCACAATGTGATCTATCAACCATACGCAACAATTCGAAATATAAGATTTCAACCACCTGCATTAAGACAACAAGTGGATCGTATCGCACGTCATCACAATGTGACAGAGTACGATGTAAATTTACGCTTCTTCCTTCAGACAGGTGCAAGTATAATACCGAGAGCGACAAAATTACATCATTTAAGAAATAATCTTCATAAAACATTTAGTTGGTCATTATCTGATGAAGAAATGAAAGATTTAGGATGGAAATTAACCATTCACAATCCTATTATTAGTAATGAAGAACTATGAGATTAATCTGAAAACAACCATTATATAATGATAAATCGAAAAGGTATTTGTATGTTTATATTGTTTATTTAATCGAATTTGAAAATGATTACAAATACCACAACAAACCCCACCAGTTAGTTGCCTCCACAATCCACAACACACCACCAAACTCATACTAACTCACCCCTCCCTCGCGTGTATGCATGTATGCATGTATTAGGTACAACTTTTCAACAAATTATTGTTTTCTTTTGCTTTCCCCATTTTCTTTTTTAGTTTTGAGTATGATTCGTCATATGATTCGTTTTCCCGCTTTACATGATTAGAAAGTGCATGATTTTAATGAGTCGTTGGAGTATTAGTATGATTAATATATATAGATAGATAAATAAACCCCATCAGTTCACGCTAACTGTTGCTTGATCTCAATTTCTAGTTGTTCTACTCTTTATTATTCAAAATGTTATTCTAAAGGAGAAGTAGATTATTCATCGAATCATTTAATTCTAAACAATTCGAATAACTTATCTCACCGTCACGTCTCCTCATCTCACATTCTATAGACAGAAAAACCGTTTAAAATGTGCAACTACTTTGCGTAAATGTGAAGTATTGATGATGATTACAAAACAAAGTTAAAATCATTTCTCGCCGAACACATCACACCCCATCAATCTACCATCTACCATCGCTGAGAAGGAACTAATTCCATTGCATAGAGGAATAGAGAGAGGACAAGAAGAGGGGAGGGAACAAGAACGCACAACACATAAGCAACAAGAGGAGGGAAAATGAAATCAAATATGATTCGATGAAGCAATAAATTGAAAAAAAAGAAAAGAAAAATCGAAGCATGAGAAAGCGAGAATAAGATTAAAATCAAAATGCTAGGATTTATTTTCGAATGGATTGGCGCTTTGGAGCACTCGAGGAGGATGAGTAGGAGGAATATTTATCGTCATAGCGATAATCGTCATAAGGACTTGAGGCAGAAGAATGTTTCTTCGTATTACTCGATGAGGAGGAACCATGACCATATGACAAACGATTTGAGCTCGATGAGGAAGATGATGCGTGGCCGGTCGTGTTCATTCGTCTCAGACTACTTCCTTGAAGATCTCGAGAAGAATAGTTCTGATAATCGTCAAAACCTAACCTTGAATGATGACCATTATCACCTCCATAATCAATACGTTGACTGCTTCTGCGACCATCAGGTTCTTCAGTAGTTTCTTCAACATCGACTTGTTTGCTTCCATCAGGGTTCGTGACAGTAGTTTCCTTGCGCGTAACTTTTCTCCCATCAGGTCCAATATAAGTCGAAGTTGACACTGATCGACTGATCATACGACCTCCACCGCCACCCGAGGAAGATGAGAAAGAAGAAAAAGACTGAAAGGAGCCAGCTCCACCGCCAGAAGAGAAAGAATTCATACTGAAAGGATCGCCTCCACCAAAGAAATCATCCATTAGAGATGATCCAAAACCAAAGCCAGCAAAAGGATCTCTCACACGCCTAGATGCTCGAGCTCCTCCACCCCCAAAGGCACCAAATGAACCAAAGGCATCCTCATGGAAAGCTCTCATATCATCGTCGAATTGTGAGAAGAAAGCATTAAAAATATCGAAAGCTCTTTGATCAGAAAAGTGAGATCTTCTTCCAGTACTTCGACCATGATTTCTTCCACTATTCGATCTCGTAAACGATGGTTCATCATAATCATCTTCATAATTGTAAGACATTCCTCCACTATCGTAATCTCTACGCTTGACGGGATCACTCAAAACTTCATAAGCTTCACCAATTAATTTAAACATTTCTGTCGCCTCTGCTTGATTTTCAGGATTTTTATCTGGATGCCATTTAATTGCAAGTTTTTTATAAGCTTTCTTAATCTCTTCGAGAGAAGCCGAACGACTTACTCCTAAAATTGAATAAAAATCATTTTGATTCTTCCCACTCATTTTCTTGTCCTCTCCAAATACAAAGGAATTTTTACGCTACTAAACCTTTGATCCGTGAGAGTGGTTTGGTCGCCACTAAGGTGTCGATCTCTCTAGTTGCTTGATTTGATTGTTTTCTCTCTCACAAAGTTTCTCGAACTTTCAAGACTTTTCAACTTCCAGGAAAATCGATAAATGAAAATATCGATTTCTCATGAAGTCCTTCTGAGTTTTCATTTTGCAAAGCCGGTGTTTCAAAACGTTTTGGTTTTGAAATGGCTTTATTTTTGATTTTAACCCTCTTTTTCTTCTTACTTGGGAAGATAGAACTTGTAAGTTCTGGGAAGGATGAAGCATTAAGTCCCTATAATCAAAATTTGCCGAATTGTAACCTTGATTATCCTCGAATCAAGAAAAAGACCAAGGAGAAAGCTTTACTATGTCCGATGATTAGGTAAGGAGGTAGAAATTTTCTCTTCAGGCTTCGTCAACCGGAAAATTTCTTTTAGAGATGAACAAGGATTTCTCTCTGAGTGGGTAGCTTATTATCACATGCATGGATTTGATCATTTTGTCTTTAATGATGATCAAAGCACTGATAACGGATTAGACGAATTAAAACCATGGATGGATTTAGGGATGATAACAGTCGTGAAAAATTGGACAGCTGAAAGTTTAAATGTGTCTTGGGCCTTTCGTAAGAATGAATTTAAGAAAGCTATGACAGTGAAGGCTTTACTGGAATCTAACTGTAAGCGACTCGCTATCAGCTGGGGATATAAATACTACATTAGTCTTGATATTGATGAATATTTAATCCCATATCGTGATGGAGAAACTATTGTTGATGAATTAGAATATTGGGCCAGAGAAACAGGTCGAACAGTCTATTGTATTCATAAGAATAACTTTCAATCAACACCTCATATATTAGAACCCGTAAATCTCTTAACAATAGAAGCCTATCAAAGTCGAATGCCTATTGTTAGTAAAATGAATTATTATATGTCAGTTGCAGCAAAATGTGCATACAAATTAAATGGTACAGAGTTTTCTACAAATACATCACAATATATTGCTGATTGTTGCCATTTCCATGGTTGTCAAGGTTGGGATTTTCGTTCTGATACTAAATTCTGTACAGATAATCATAAAGTTGAGTCATCACGTGTTGGTGGACATAGAAAACGCTATTTAGATTTATTTATTATTAATCATTATAGTCGTTCCATTGAGAAATATGGATTAAAATCAAAAACATGGACAACAGCTACAGGTGAAGCAAAACCAGGTGAATCATCAGAACAAGCAGCAAAAAATTATGATATTGCCAAATTTTTAGGTCGAAATGTTGGCTGGCAAGTTGATCGTGTTGCTTTAAAATATTCATGTCAATTAAGAGAACATTTAAGAAAAATGACAGGTCAAAAGAATTATCTGAGACCAGGAACACAATGGTATAGGAATCCTGAATTTGGGAAAGAAATTACAGATCCTGATAAAAGAGGAAGATATGGTAGACCGAATGCCCAAGGATTTAAATATAATCATCCAAATCCTTATCATTATCATGGTGATCAAATGTATTTTCAGTAAAAACAGACAGCAGCTGACAAGAGTAGAATATTTGATTTTCTTTTAGGGTTTTGTTTTTTTATTGTTAAGATTACATTTCACTCTACCAATCTACTATCAAAAGCTTTTTAATAGAAAGGAATTTCTATGGCCAAAACAGATACGAGCTTCATATTAAAACAAGTTACACCTTATGAATAGCTGTTTGTTGAGCTCGCTTTTCTTTCTTCAGACGAATGGCTTCTTCTATAAGCGGATTATGGGGTGGTCCTGTTCTGAATTTACTAATTTTAGCAATAATTGCCTTTCTTCTATCTTTGAAAGTGCTTTTGCGAACAACCTTCTTCTGGTTCTCTTCACTCGCAGCAATATCGCCAGGCAAGGGTGGATTCGTATCAAATCCAAAGTAATGAACATGCTTAGGTGATAATTCTCCATTCAAATAGGAGGCACGTGCAATGAGATCACGATGTTTGGTAATGAATGGAGAATCTTGCACATATTTTTCATCTAAATTTAACAAATACTGATCAATACCACCAATATCATCAACCGCTTGAATTGCTGTAGTAGTAGCATTAAATCTAATCCATTGATTTAATGAATCACTCCATAATCGTTTCTTTTGGACGTTTGGGAGCCAACTTCTCTTAGACCTGTGATGAGAGTGGGAGATGCTATGACCAAATTGTTTATCCTTTCCGTGATATAGACCTATTAAGAAATAATTAAGGTCAGAAATCGTTATCTGGAGAGAATTGCATTCGATTTACCTGCTTTGGCTTTGTTTGAGCGATGAATGTTTAGACCCTTTTTATTCGTTCTTTTTGGCTCATATTTAAATCCAGCAACTTGCTCAAATTGAAACAAAGCAGTGGAGGGAAGAAATGACGAAGATTTCGTCTTTAGATGACCTAACAATGGAGAAGCTTTCGCTATTTTACTGATTGCAAACATTTTCTTTCTTTTTGCTTGTTTTGTGGCAACTGATCGATCGTTTTCAAGTTCGATGAATGAATTCGATCGTTCAAAGGATGAAGAGAAGAAAGGATGGAAGTCGGCGAGAATGATAGAGTATCAGAGGTTGTTAGAGCTTCGAAGAGTTTAGATGAGTTGATAGTGGATATAGAGCAAATTATTTCAGCTGAGGATAAGAATCTTGGTCAAAAACTGTATAATTATTGTCATGATCGAGTTTCCTACCTCACTCGACGACAGCTCAGAGCTTTATTTGATAGAAAGCAAAACATTTCTGTGAATGGCGAATATGTCGGGTCAGATGGAGAATATAAGAGGCTGAAAGAAGGTGATCTTATTAAGTTTGCAGTTTCAGCAAGAGATTTCATCCTCCATAGCCCCGAATACAGCGATGTACGAATCCTCCATCAAGACGAATCAATCTGTCTCATTGAAAAGCTATCCAATGTTAACTGCGCTAAAGATTCATTATTTGAGTTTGCCTTTCGTCTCAAATGTTGGGATGGTCTCCATTATCAGACCTGTCAATGCCTCTATCGTGTGCCTAAACATGGCTCTGGAATCATGATTATAGCCAAAGATACAAAGGTTCTGCGCTGTCTACTGGCCTCATTCAAACAAAGTCCCAATTATAACTATTTAGAAATGTATTGTGTGACTTCATCAAGTAAATATCCTTCACGTGAGTTTGAGGCCAGTGATCCTTCTCGCAGCTTTGATGTCATTGACGGACTTCGAATTAGAACCATTCAAACTGTTTGTAGTCGAGAGTATGGCTTTGTATCTTTACAATCTGTAACTCCAATATTTCGCCTAAAAGATGAAGAAGTTTCAGAGGAAGAACAACTGAAGCAACGAGAGCTGTTAAGTATTGATCTGAAGAGGATAAAGCATGCTTTACAACGGAATGACATCGCAATTATTGGGCTGGACTATGTTGGGAAACAAGGCAAAGGTGTTTATGCGTCATGGAATAATGTCTCTGTTACTTCCCCAAGTCGCTCGACAAATGATGAGACGATCTCTGTAGAACTTCCGTTACCAGGCAAATTTAAGAAGTTTATCGAAAAACAAGAATATTTCAAAGATCGACAAAGACAGAAACTTGGTGATACTGTTATTGATAAAGATAATGAGGAAAGCATCCCTAGACCGGTCGAATATCAAAGAGGATTCGCAGAGTTTTGCGGATTACAATTTATCGTAAATGAAAATGTGATGATACCTCGGATATCTTCAAAACCACTGATTGACTGCGCGATTGAACTTATTCAAAAGAAAATAAATGATGCAAGCTTTCAAAGAGGAGAGATTCTTTCGATCTTAGATCTCGGAACTGGTTCTGGAAGTCTTTTATTAACTATAGTCCATTCTTGCAAGCATCAATGGGAGTTTTTGAAAATAAGAGGAAAGGGTATTGATCTATCCCAAGAGGCTCTTGGTGTCGCGACAGAAAATCAGGAAAAGCTTCAATTAGATAAAGAAGTTGAGCTTTCTATCGGAAGCTTTAGTGAATGGAAGTCTTGGAAACCACTGGGTGGTGTTGGATTCGATATTATTGTTTGCAATCCTCCTTATTCTTCTCTTCATGAGAAAAGGCGATTATCTATGACATCAAAGCTTTACGAGCCTTCATTAGCACTCTATGCTGATACCTCAGATCCTTTAAGGGCCTATCGACAACTGGCTTCCACTATTCTCGAGATAGAAGAGCTAGAAAGTCAAATCAAGTCAACAATCTTTAAAGACGAGGTTTATTTTATAATAGAGATAGGAGCAGGGCAATTAGAATCAGTATTGAAGATTTTTCAACAAGTGGTTAATTTAGGTACATGGAAGTATCATACGGTGAAAGAGGATCATAATAATTTTCAAAGAGCCTTAATCCTCCGTCGTTTAGTTTAAGACCTTTAGATGATCTGATGGGTTTGGTTTATAATGTTTTCCACGAATTTCTCTGTAATCTAATTCTCATCAAACCTGGTCGTTACATCATTCTCTCTTTGACTAATTAAACGATTATCTTTTGCAAGAAAAATCACTCTCAGCTTCGAGCATATCGAGAGTAATGTGCTGCGTACAATTAGACGAAAATGATTTCAAATGTATGAAGCTCTTAGAATCACGGACGAGGAGTCATGTGGGAAGGTATTCTGGAGAACTTGATGCCTTACATATTAATGTCAAAATATATTTTGTTCATCTTGTTTCCTTCGATCAGGAGTTACTTAGTCTACTATGGCAGAAATTATCGCCTACCGATTCCTCTCAAACTATTGTTTACTCATAACTTTTCAGAGGCGAGTTCTCATGTTCTACCAATCTACGATAGGATGTCGCTTAACTCACCATTCATTGTAAAAATGCACCATGTTATCTAAATACTAAGCGATATTTACTTATATTTAGGTGAAAATGGTTTCTCAGTCGAATTTTTCGTGAAAATGCCGTTTTGGTGTTAGTGAGGGAAATACCTCCTACACATACCATATACTCCATAACTAGTCAGATTTGAGTAACTACCAACGATTCTGAAGGTAAAAACATAATCTAACCCTAACCCTAACCCTAACCCTAACCCTAACAATCTAACCCTAACCCTAACCCTAGCCCTAACCCTGGAAAATGGAAAATATGGTAGGTGGAGAAGGTTAGGGTTAGGGGCATGAGTTCAACGGCAGGCACACCAACCACCACTACACTTCACCCACTGACGAAAAGTGCCGTTTCGACAACACTGTCAGTCGCATTCAATTGTCAAAGCTTCAGTCAGATGAAAACAAGCCGGCCTAGCTCAGTCGGTAGAGCGCAAGGCTCTTAACCTTGTGGTCGGGGGTTCGAGCCCCCCGGTCGGTGCTTGGAGTTACTTTTTCTTCTCTTTTCTTCGCACTCGTTTTGAACATTCTCACTGACATTCCGTTTAACATTCTTGCTCCCTTACTCTGAAGGATAATTTTGATCAGACTCCGCACTTCGTTTCCTGAAATTTGATTTGATGGGTTTCGGTTTCACTCTTTTTATAATAGAAGTTTTGAAATTTTTCGCTTCAGCATGAGTCTTCTGGCGATAAAGGCAACTACAGATGCTAACACAGCAGAACAGAAGAGACTACAAGATCGTCGCAGGAATCTTTTGATCTTAATCAATCAGTATTTAATCGAAAGTGGTTATATTGAGACTGCTGAGCGATTTCAAACTGAGACAAACGGTATTACGAATAAGTACACTCCAGCTGATAATGTTGATCTATTATCAATATTGATTGATTATGAATCTTATTACGAGATACGGTTTGATAAGAAACCAAAGGTCGTTCGTAAACTTGGAGAAGGAGAGGAATCAGTTCTTCCCAATAAGCTGCGAAGTCAAGCAGCGAATGCTTCTAAAAAACAGAAAAAACAGACAGAATCCACAGATTCGGGGACGACAAAGCTTCCGAGTATCAACAATACTAGTAATAATAACATTAATACGCCGGAAACTGACACCGGTAAAAGTTCAGACTTTTCCATCACTGGCACTACAATTACAACAAAATCCAACAGCACAAATAACAACAACGAAAATCATAATCGAACAGAGATCGAAGAAAAAATATTAAAACCGCCACCTAATTTCTTTGGGGATTCAGAATTGAAACAATTGGCAAATGTTATAAGTAGAGAAATATATCAAGAAAGTCCTAATATAAGATTTCAAGACATTGTACATTTAGAAGAAGCAAAGCGTTTATTAATGGAGGCAATACATTTACCTATACGTTTCCCTACATTATTTACTGGTATATTAAGACCATGGCGTGGAATTCTGTTACATGGTCCACCTGGTACAGGCAAGACATTATTAGCAAAGGCTGTCGCTACTGAATGTAACACAACATTTTTCAATATTTCTGCATCAACATTAATAAGTAAATGGCGTGGTGATTCAGAAAAATTAGTACGTGTATTATTTGAATTAGCACGTTATCATGCTCCTTCAACTATCTTTTTAGATGAAATCGATTCTATTCTGACATCTCGTGATGGCAGTGATCATGGCGGTGGAGAACATGAAGCTTCGAGAAGAATGAAAACAGAATTATTGATACAATTGGATGGTATGAATAATGCGAGTAATAGTGCTGGGAAGTCATCACAGGTGTTTGTTATGGCTGCTAGTAATCTACCGTGGGAGTTAGATGTTGCCTTATTAAGACGTTTAGAGAAGAGAGTTCTCGTCTCTTTACCAACATTTGAAGCAAGGGAAATGATGTTAAGAAAGCATTTATCTGACCGAGCTTCACCTGATCTGAACTACTCCGAGATTGCTCAAAGGACGGAGGGATATAGTGGGGCCGACTTGGAGCTTGTATGTCGAGAAAGTGCGATGATGCCTGTAAGAAGATTGATTAGTAAAATAGATCAAATTGGTGCTGAAGGATCTGGAGACTCTTTTGGTGCGCTGAATCGCATCCCAGACCCTCCCGCTCCAACCGGTGTTCGAGGAAATCCTTCGATCAAGAAGACAACTTTGCCACCTAAGAACTTGGCTGCTACTCAGCTTGAGATTGATGCCTTACTCAAAACTGATCCTGTTACAACAGCAGATCTCCTCAATGCTTTGAATTCAACGAAGCCATCATCTGACGGAAAAATCTCCAAGTAAGAATTTCTCGAAATTACTGTTTTTTATTATGTAATTTCGATTATCAGGTATGAGGATTGGCAGAAAGAATTCGGATCTGTATAATTCATGGTTGTGCATTAAGTGTGTGAAATTGTCTGTCATTATTGAAGTGTAATCCCGACCCGAAAATGTTGAAGTAATAAAAAGCGTTTTTCTGTAGGAGGTGGAAAGTGAAAGGTGTTTTTTGCTCTAACTCAAACTGCAACATTGACAACATAACAGAAGAGAAGCTAACCAACCACTACTTCTACTACTGCTTGAAACGAATCAGCAAATACTTTTTCGAGTCACGCATCTCTTCTGTCACTTCCTTTCAACAAACAATCAGATTGAAACTCAGAGTTTATCTCACTAGATCATCTCCTTCATAGATAACGAAACCATGTTATCCAGAATTTCAAGTAAATCTTTACAATATCTTCGAAGAAATCCAATTTCTTTTTTCCATCGTTCATTGAGTGATGTTACCACTTCACCACGTGAGAAAATGTATTATGATGTTGTAACAGTTGGTGCTGGTCCAGCAGGTCTATCAGCTGCAATCCGATTAAAGCAACTAGCAACCGAAAAAGGTGTTGATATTAGTGTATGTGTAGTAGAAAAAGGGGCTGAATTAGGTGCACATATATTATCTGGTAATGTTTTCGAGCCACATGCATTAGATGAACTGATTCCTAACTGGAAAGAGTTAGATGCACCATTAAAAACTCAACCAACAAAGGATCAATTTTTATTTTTAACAGAGAAAAGTTCTTTACAAATACCACATTTCTTATTACCACCACAATTACATAATGAAGGAAATTATATTATTTCATTATCACAACTGGTTAGATGGTTAGGTGCTAGAGCTGAAGAATTAGGAGTTGAAATTTTCCCTGGTTTCGCTGCGGATGAAGTACTGTATAAACCTAATGGTGCTGTTACAGGCGTAAGATAGTTCCTCCCAAGCTTTCTTTCTTTTTCTTTATCTTGTTTCTAGATTGCTACGAAAGATGTCGGTATCGCTAAGGATGGAAGTCAGAAAGACAGTTATGTTCCAGGAATTGAACTTCATGCTAGACAAGTACTCTTTGCAGAAGGATGTCGTGGATCATGTTCAGAGGAAGTTATTAAAAAGTTTGAACTCCGCAAGGGTAAGGACGAACAAACGTATGGTCTTGGTATCAAGGAAGTTTGGGAGGTGCCAAAGGAGAACTTTCATGCAGGATTGATTCAACATACATTAGGATGGCCTTTACAACAAAGTCCTACCTCTGATGTCTTTGGAGGGACATTTTTGTATCACATGGAGCCTAATCTTGTGTTAATGGGCTTAGTTATTGGTCTAGACTATTCTAATCCTTATACTAATCCTTACAGAGAATTCCAGGTAAAGGTTTCTCCTTCTTGTTTTGCAATTCGCCTGACATCATGATTTAGAGATGGAAGCATCATCCTGAAATTGCGAAGCACATTCAAGGAGGTCAATGCATTTCTTATGGTGCTCGTGTCTTGAATGAGGGAGGATATCACGCTATCCCTAAACTTACCTTCCCTGGCGGAGCTTTGGTCGGATGTTCTGCTGGATTTTTGAACGGTGTAAAGATCAAGGGCACGCATACTGCGATGAAGTCAGGCATGCTAGCAGCAGAGGCCGTCTATCCACTTCTAACCGAGAATGGAGCTGATGCAACAGCCTTAGTCTCTGGTGTGACAAATGAAGAGGAAACCATCGAAGCAACTGCTTATGAAGCGGGTAAATACACATATATTCCACTAATTCTCCCTTCATCGCTCACATTTATCTTTATTAGCTTTACATAACTCTTGGGTTGGCAAAGAGTTGAAAGAGATTCGCAATACCCATGCTTCTTTTCATAACCCTCTTGGAATGGTCGGAGGAATGATCTATACAGCATTCTCTTGCTTTATTAGCAAAGGAAAGGAGCCATGGACCCTGCATAACAAGACTATTGATGCTGATAGGACGAAGCCAGCAAGTGAATGTCAACCTATCGAGTATCCTAAACCTGATGGTATCTTATCCTTCGATCTTCTGACTAACCTCCAGAGATCAGGTACCTCCCACGAACACGATCAACCAGCTCATCTTCGTGTGAAAAGTGAGTTAGCTCATATGGCAAAGGAAGTTTCGTTGAAGAAGTTTGCTGGTCCGGAGCAACGATTCTGCCCTGCCGGTGTCTACGAATATACAGAACCGGATCCAGAGACTGGCAAGCAAAACCTTGTTATCAACGCTCAAAATTGCGTTCATTGCAAATGTTGCTCTGTTAAAACCCCAAAAGAGTTTATTAAGTGGACAGTGCCAGAGGGTGGTGGAGGACCTGCTTACACAATCATGTAATAGTAATAATAGTTGATAGGTTCGTTCTTAAATCTTTTCTCTTTCAATGGTCTTTAAATATATTAATTAATTGATACGATTCAATTTCATTGTGGATCAGTGGAGGATCAAAAATAACGTTTTTGTTTTAAATTACGCAGTTATGTTGCACTCTTGGTAGAAGAGAAGATCCAACTCCTCACTTGCCTCACTGAAATTCACCTCACAAATCAGAAAAGATCTTCAAAAGACATAACAAACCACTGTTAGTCAGTCCATTTGAATATTATTCAAAAAATAATAATAATAAAATGTTATCTCTTCCGATTGGAGATAGTGTTCAACGATTAAAAAGTCAATTAAGCCATGTGGCTGATTGGATTGTGAAACTTGTTCGGGGAGATGAGAAAGTGACTTCAAATTATCTGGTTCAACATCTCTGGATCGTTGTTTCTCTTGGATGTTATATTAAAGTTGCTCTTTGGAAAATGTCAATGGCAGAAATATTAGGATTTGTTGTGAAGGACATTCTAACCACCGTTTTACTGCATTCGGTGTATTATTACTTTGATTTTCATAAGCGATGGGGTCCTTGGCAAACCTCTGAATCACCTTCTCACTTTCTATTTACCATGGAAACTGTATGGATTGTTGCACTATTTTCGATTGGTAACGTTGCCCGTATGGCGTATTATGGCATGGATCAGTCTGCCAGTAAGTGTGTCATAACCCCCAACCTTCCCCCTCTAACTTCTTTCTTAGTTTCAAAGACTGGACGACTTGTTTTGTGGGATTCTCCTGAGCAATTTCACATTTTAAAGAGTGATAATCCTTATGTGAATTGGACATTAGGGATCTTGGGTTTCTATATGATTGACTTCTTGCGCTACTGGGCTCATCGCGTCGGTCACAATAAACCTTTCTACAAGACCTTTCCTCTCACTCGTAAGTTGTTTAGTTCTTTTCTTTTTTACTGGTTTTAAAATGCATTATCTGCATAGATGCTCACCATCACAATCAAACCTTCTTGTCTCCTTTGATCTTCAAGGTTTCTCCTCTGTTACACCTCGCGTCAGTTGCAACATACACACCACCTTTACTCCTTGCATTCTTGGGTAATCATCGTGCATCAATTATCGCTTGGTCGATTTGCTTCTTTCCCAATGTTACCCAACATCTGGGCTTTGATCCTTTGCCATGGTTGACTCGCATCAACCATTATTACTTCTATGGAGCCTTGCCGTGGATTCCTCTTTACCATTGCTATCATCATAATCCTTTCATTAAGGATGGATGTTATGGTAACACCACAGTATTGTTCGACTATGTGTACGGCACTACTCAACCTGAGTGCATTTACCACATTGAGAACGGAAGGCCAATGGATAAAGTGCTTGAGCGTTTTCAAGACCCAGTTAAGCTTGAACGTATTATGAAGTCAATGCTTTATGCTGGGCAAGGTAAGGCTCGTCTAGACCTCAATGATGAGGGCTATGATTGGAGCCTCGTGCCAGACAAGTTAGAGAAGTAAATGAAAGCCTCTTCATAAAATCAATCCAACTGATCGTTAAGGTCAATTGATGATGTAGAAGCTTGCGTTGTATCACTACACTATTCTGCGCCTTCCCCTTGGCAAAGTTTCCAATGATTCTCTGACTTTTCCCCATCGTTTATTTCATATTACAATGCTTTGCTTGTTACTCATCGTGTTGTATTGCAGTATTTCGATTCATTTCTGTTTTGGTTTTAGTTATTATTTTTGTTTAATTTCTTCTTCTGAAGTTATTAGTTGGTAAGTACTGTAGATGTTAGTAGCCTTTTAGGTGTTAGTATACGATAACAATTGTTAGATGATGAATATGACTCGAGGTAGCGTAGGGTAGATTAGATTAGTCGAGAAGAATAAGCATAACTTTACCCACTTCCAAAAACTTTGGTGACACAGGATCATAAGATTCATACCTCGAGGATAACGATATTACAATATTGCCGATGATGTCTTTAAGTAAGCATGTTCCGATTGTAACGGTAAAGAACTAATAGTCGATCATAGTTATCAATTTTCTGTCCCACGATTGAAGGTAATTTAAAGGAAATGAACATGGGAAAAAAGAAGAAGGATAATTTACCTTGAATCATAAGTTGCGCCTTCATCTTACACTATTACATTATTTCCATTTACTTTACTATTTTGGTTTTAGACAGTTATTAGTTTTGTTTAATTTCTTCTTCTGAAGTAGCCGTTTAGGAGTTAGTATACGATACCTAATAGTTAGATGATTGGCAATATGATATGACTAGAAGGAGCAGATTAGATTAGTTAGTAATTTTGTGCACTCCAAATATATGCTCACAGGATCATAAGATAAGATGCAATATTGCTTTGACAAGTGTTTTCCATTATTATTATTATTATTATCATTATTATTATCACAAACAGAATAAAGATAAAGAGAGATATCTTACATAGCGAACCCAAGAATGAAGATGTTTAAGGAGAAAAGGAAGTTTGTTATTTGGTTTTGGGTATCTTCCTTCTACCCTGTTGTGAAGAATAGTCTTCTTCGATCTCCACTATATTTCGACTATTTTCTTTCCCTCGTGATGAAGAATTGTTCTTATGACTAGTTGGCGAAGAGAAAGCAGGTGGAGGAGGTCCAGTAGAGACTGGGGCATTTGTGGGAGGCTGTTTATAGATCTCGTCATCTCTATGGAGCGGATGCTTAATCTTACTGGCTTGAGATCCGTATAAGAGGTCTCGAAGCTGTTTCAAGTCTTTCGTAGTGATTGTGAGTACCTGGGAGAGAACATATAAGACGTGAATAAAGTGTGTAATAAATGTTTGCTAGATTTACCATTTGCTTTCTTTGTTGTTGATCGATAGCATCCGTTGATATTGCTATCGGTAAATCATTCTTATCCAAAGCTTGAATGACAGCTTTCTCCTTAATTAAGAAAGAGAAATCAAAGAAATTCTCAATTGTCTGAACATCATCTATAGGATCGACTAAAAGCTCTAACAGATCGAATCCTACTTCATCATCATCTGATGCATCATCATCATCCTGAGATCTCTTTCTCTTACTTGAGTTTCTTCGATATGTTAAATCTCTTACTTTAGTCAATAAATTTTGAACTCTAACATTCGTAGCTTCATTTAATTCTTCTTCACCGTTCTGTTGAACTTCTTTCGGTTTCTCTGGTCCAACATTCTTATTATCTTCCTCATTCTCTTTCCTTCTGACTGGTGCTTTTCTTATTCGTTCTTCTTTTTGAAACGGTCCAACCATCGTGGTTAGTGGTACTGGTGTTGCAAGGATTGGTTGCAATTCTAGTCCGAAAGTCGTCCAGTCAACATAATCCTCTGCACCAGAAGCCCTCCGACCACTACTACGACCTCCTTCCTCAGAGACTCCAAACAATTCCTTCAACCTAAGAGCTAGGGTCTCAAAATTATGTTGTTTAGAAAGATCTGATAACTTTAAAGCCTGTGATTTTAATGAAGTTGAAAGTATCTTCATCCCAACAGCATCTAATGTTAATTCACGAGGATGACTAATTTGTTCAAAAGTTTCATTTAAATGTTCATTCATTACTTGAAATTTTTTCTTATTTAAATCAGTAAGATCATTTTGTAATGTTTCCATATTCTCTATTGTATGTTTTAAGGTTTCTCTTATCTTTCCTCGTTGTAATAACTCAGATGCAATTTGATTCGCATCTTCATCCATTTCATCAACAACTACTTGTTCCTTTATAGGAGACTTTTTCATTCTTGATTTTTTCAATGGAGTTTGTTCTTCCTTCATCATCATCTTTTAATGATAAAAGTTCAAAATTTCGGATTTCATAAGAGGAAGCAACCTAAATGCCTAAATGTCTAGATACCCAGAGACGGAAAATATCATTTTCGATCGTTTGGTGCAATCAATTATGACAAAGAGAGAAAGAGCAGCGACGGCTTTTGAAGAAAAGACTGTTGAAGTAAAATGGACTGCGAAAGGAACTGACAGGGAGTATACTTTACGCTATATTAATGGTGATGATTGCACCTCTCCTGTCGATGGCTTTGAAGAATGGCCATCCCTCTCTTTACCTTGGCGTTTAGAGAAACGAGAAGAGGATGAGGAAGATGAGGAGGATGAAGAACAAGAAACTGTTGATTGCTTTATCCTCGGAGCGATTTGGAATTCTGATAAAAAGCTCGTCGCTGTATGGACACACCATCACGATTCAGCCGAACTGATTGGAAAAAGTAGCTATGAGTTCGTCGATGATTTGGAAGATGTGACTGAAGCTCTATGTGAAACCATATGTCCGGAGATGGCTGATGTGTTTGATGACGGACGAGGAACTACTCGTGAGGTTGTCAAAGTAGAGGAAAGTCTATTAACAAATACAGTTTTAGACTCATTTTATACGATTCCAAAAGATAAGGAATAAAAAGATATAAAACAGATTCATTTACTTATTTCTTCTCTGTTATGGCCTCTTATGTCTTTGTTTTCTAACTATAGGTTCTCCACTTTTCTAACATAAAATAAAATAAATCCCTAATTTCCTTTTATAAGGCATTGCTATGAGTAGAGCACTGGCAGTGGGCTTTGTTGGGTTTGGCGAGCGGACACCGCATAGTGCACACCGGTTTCTGTTTTCGGATAGAAAAATTCGTTGAGAGACGTTGCTCCAAGGAAATAACAGATCAAACCAAGACAAAACAAAGTCTTCTTCTACATTGACAACAAACCTCAATAAAATATTATCATCTCCTTCTTCCTTGGACTCTATTTCATCAAATTTTTCAAAAAGAAAAAAAATATTTCCTTCTCATCCGGATTCATTGTGAGGAGTGTGATTCTTCTATACCGTTACCTAATACAGACATTGAACATTATTTAATTTTATTCCTACTCTTCGCACCGAAGAACTATTATCTATTATTTAAAGAATGGGATGTACTAACTCTAAAGTAACAAGTGATGCGAGTAAAAGACAAGTAGAAAATTCAAGTAGATCAAGTCATAAGAACTCATTGTTATTAGATGTTAACTCTGATCCAAATGCAAGTATTAAAACCTTAACGTTTCGCCATGTTATGCAAGATCCATTAGGTAGAACATATTTTATGATGTTCTTAAAGAAAGAACATGCTGAGGAGAATTTAATCTTCTTCGAGGTAAAATAATTCCTAGACCTTCTCTCTCCCGCTCCCCTTCTTACTTATCTTCTCTATAGACCGTTGAAACCGTCAAAAAAGTTGAAACGAACGATTTAACAAAAGCTGCACAAGACTTGGTGGCGTCGTATCTGATCCCTGGTGTTGAGACAGAGGTGAATATATCTGATCAGATGAAAAGGAAAATTATATCATTAGCTGAAGGAGATGTTGGAGCAAAACAAGAGGAATTTATTAAGCAATTAGAAAGAGCACAAAACGAAGTTATGATGATCTTAGCAATGGGAGCATTTCCTCGCTTCTTAAAGAGTAATTTTTTCGTTCAATATAAGCTGAAAGCGAAGCAAGCAAGAGATGGAAACGATGGGGCTATTTCGATGCGATCACCTGAGAAAGCATAAATATATTTCTCTTTATTCTTCTGCAATCTTATCTTTTTTTTGTGATTATTATTAATGATTATTATGAGAAACTTCTCTATTGACCTTCCACCACCATTATTATTATTGTATTATGATTCCCTCCACCACCACTTCACATCGTGTTGATAGCTCTGTTGCTATCAGTATGACACTCTTTATTCTTTTCCTCATCCAATGATTGCAATCGCCCACCAGCCTTTCCCTATCTTCATTAGTATTAACCTTCCAAGATGCGAAATAATCCACTGTATGTGATGTTGCTTCAACTCAATTTTACCACCACAAACCACAAAGAATGACTGCGATGATTCCCTTTTTTGTCCATCAAAATGATACATTTATACTAATCGCGCAATTAAAATGTTAATCGATGGTTGTGAATAATGACGTTGTAGTCTGTAACATGGATTTATTTAATTTTATTTCGTGATCAGGTGTATAGCGTATAGTATTAGTGTTTTGTTTGTTATTTGTTTTTATTGTGTATGTGTACTCAGCGCTTTCATTTATTCGGATGTCGTTTTACTTAAAGTTGAAGCTTTCTTTCTTTTCTTGTCTTCCCCCATTTTCATTTTCACTTCACAAGATTTTCCCAACGCCATGTTGTTTTGTCGGTTGTAGAGTCTAAGCAACTCCATTAACTTCATGCAAAGAAAATGCAAGCAACTCACTATTAGCACTAAACCCAATAATCTTTATTCGGATGCTACTCAATCCAAGCTCGACCAAGGACCTCTGCTGTTTGTTGTTTCTAGAGTATTATTTTTTTTCTGCTTTCCTTTCTTCTCCATTTTCATTAAAATTCGTGCGTGGATGCAATTGGACCACATATAATATCTATAGAGATGAAAATCATAAATGTAATACTTAATAAAATTTTATAAGCCTCCGCCGCCAAGCGTACAAAGCTGAAATAAGGCGAGTGACGATCCTGAGCAACTTACCATAATTGTGTCAATTAAATTCATATATCAATTTCATTCGGATCAACGGCGACCTCGGATTCATCGGAAGCAAGAGAGGGGAGCGAAGAAGACACAACAGCAGATTTTGTATCTGTTGCTGGCACGGTCCAAATGTGAGGAAGTTCCAATGCCGCCAATAGTCGATCAGTTTGAAGATTTCCAAAGGATACATTTGAGCAAACAACAGGCGCAGGTTGGAGCGGCGGAATGGATAAGGCATATCCGTAATTATGGTTAAGTTTTCCTATTGTTTCTTCGATATCCTACGAATTATCAATGGCGATATTAGAAGAGGGGTTTTGAAAATTCATTCAATAACTTACTTCTTTTGTCGGGATTTCAATAAATTCATCCCCTAGCTTATTACCTTCTTTCGTTGATAAAAGCTTGTAATGGGTTCGGGATAATACTGTCATCCACTCCGCATCTAAATGAATACTATTATCATGAAATACTTCATCTGAAGTAATCACAGGTATTTGAAGGTATTGTAGAAACTCTCTACAAACCACCACAATCAATTAAGAAGGAGGTAATTTTAGTGAACACTAACCTTCCTGGAATAACTTTATCCAGAGCGAGAAATCTAGTAATTTTAGGAGGTGTAACATTGGTATCATGAACGACCACGGCAGGAAATTTAACATGAAGATGTGCCGCAAACCAAAAGGAAGGCCGTAACACTGCCATCAGTTCCTTTAAAGGCGGGCTTCCTAGTTTTCTGCTTTCAATATCTTCTCGGAAATATGGCTTTATCCTTAATAAACTCTCCTTATCTCCATAATCCCAGATATCTTGCGGCCAATCGTGTGAAAGGAATATATCAATCGGTTCTTCACTGAGTATTAGGTGCTTTAAACGAAATACCTCTAATTGTCGTAAGTGGTAAACACTTCTAAGACTATCTTCAGAGTAAGGAGGAGTTTCATAATGTGCATAGTTATAATGTCTTTCATGAAAAATCCCCGAAACTCCAGCAATTCTCAATCCTTTGACTCGAATGACTCCAGCAAAGCCTAAAAAGTATATATTTGGTGCAACATATCCTCCATAATACAAACTCTGTAAAATGTTTGAAGCTTCATGATTCCCTCCAACAAAAACCGTTAATACTGGAGCAACCTTTTCTCCTGTGACATATTGATGGAATGTATTTAATCGTCTATATTTTGGAGGGACTGCCACACACTGCAGATCAAAGGCATCACGAACACATTGAAGATCACCACATAGAAAGAGAATATCCAACCTCTTTCCACTGCTAGTTTCAGTATCTCGAATAGATTTATAAATCGTATCTAACTCACCATGAGAGCATCCTTGTACTGCAATATTCAGTTTTCTCTGCATGATGGATTTTCACTTGCCCTCGGTGCGATTTACCGATTTATCCACCGATTACCGAATCGAAAAAATTTGAACTCAGAGGGGCAGGGGCGTTGGGCGGGCGGTGGTTTTACAAAGATCGCATCACAAAATCAAATTTTCATTGCAATCAGAGAAGCCATCCTATCCCCACCTTAATTAGACGAGTAGTTCATTATAACTTCTCCATACAATTACTATA
>VFQN01001329.1_pt1 | contig 41780 bp, 25 predicted proteins | sample 3512371 | NCBI WGS metagenome assembly VFQN01 (sample SAMN10412370, study PRJNA504923) | tailings metagenome | isolation source: Replicate 2 from Balatoc abandoned mine | place: Philippines: Itogon, Benguet | collected 2017-08-28 | reverse complement strand
TACATAGAAGGCTCCCAAGACATGGTCAATTGGAGCGTATTGGCGGGACCACTCGCTACTTTAGCGGCTGGTTGGAACGACATCACCATCAACAACGCTACTCCTTATCGCTATTTGCGTTACGTAGGTGCGCCAGCTGGTCATGGTGAAATCGCCGAAATTGAATTTTATGCAGGTGCTCAAAAGCTATCGGGAACTCTCTTTTCAGATGGAAGAATTTGGGCCAATGCGTATGCTGATTATGATTTTAAAAATGCCTTTGACGGCAATACCCAAAGTATTTGGATCAGTCAAAATGCGGGTCCGGGTGCATACATCGGCATGGATGTATCGTCAGGGTCGCTCGTTACGTGGAGCAATGGGCTAGGAAGTGGAAATAGTGTTACTTTCTCTCCCAACCAATCGGGTACTTACTTTGCTACCTGCAATGTGGGTGGTTGTATCAGCCCTGTTTCTAATGCGGTGATTATCAACGTAGCGGCCTCTAAACCTACCCCTATCATTACGACTACCCAAACCACCATTTGCGAAGGTACGGCGGTCACTTTGAGTGCTTCGGGTTGTGCTTCCTCTACAATCTCAAGCGGTGGGGTACTCACCAAAGTAAGCCTTTATCCCCAAGATGCTCTGTATGAACTGAATGTGGGGCATCGCATCCAAGGCTCTAACGACCGTATCAACTGGACGGACTTGCGCGAGCCGCTACCACAACTCAACCCCGGTTGGAATCACTTTGATATAAGTACCAGCACCAACTACCGTTATCTCCGCTTATTGGCGGGGCCTAACAGCTACGGAGCATTGATGGAGCTTGAGTTTTACAGCGGTAGTACCAAGCTTTCTGGTACTGTATTTAGTGATGGTCTTTTCTGGGATGCTAACACTGCCCACAACGGTGCCAACAATGCCTTTGACGGGAATACCCAAACCCAATGGTATGGGGCAGTGAGGGGGCAACAAAGTACTTTTGTAGGGATAGACACCCAAAGCGGTGGGAGTTTGCTCTGGTCGCCGGGTGGACAAAATGCCTCTTCTATTACGGTATCACCTAGCAGCACTACTACTTATACTGCTACTTGTAATATAGATGGTTGTGTCGGAACAGCCACGCAAGCGATTACGGTGGTATCGGCACCTATGATAGCAACTATTCCTGACCAACTAGTTTGTAATGAAGACGATGAAATTTTACCCATCCAAACCAGTGTCACCAATGGCATGGAAGTGACTTGGCAATGGTATAATAACAATGGTACTGGTAACGCAAATTATAATGCGATAGCTGGCCAGACTACTGCTACTTTAGGAGGATTACCGTTAGAATGGCATGCAGGAAAGACTTATAAATACAAAGTAGTAGCCACCGCAGTAGGGACTACTTGTCAGGCTACGGCGACTACTACAGTCAGCAGAGCAGATCTTATAATTACAAAAAATACTCCTTCCTCCGTAAATATTTGTGTAAACGAGTCAATTACTCTATCGGTAGTTGCAGAAGGCACTGATTTGACTTATCAGTGGCAAAAGCGCCCTTCTTCAGGAGGTAGCTATGTCAATATTTCGGGGGCTACTACTTCTTCTCTCACGATAACTAATATTCCAGCTTCTGACAATAATGCATATTATCGTTGTGTTATAACTATGCCCAATGCAATATGTGGATATAATACTGAAGAATCTAATTCTACTAGAATTAGAATTAACTCTTCTATAGAGTTAAATAGTCCCAGTTCGATTGGTGGTTCTGTGTGCTTGAATCAATTAGTCGTCAGAGTTAAATATACCTCTCCTGCTGCTACCGAATACAATATCAATTTCAATACGGCGGCTGAAGGGTATGGATTTGTTGATACAGGTTGGCAACCAATTACGACCCCTGATACTATTGCGATTCCTCTGCCTTCTCAACTTGCTAATCTAACTAACGGCTTTTCTATCTCCTATACTCTCCAAACACGGTCTGGGGCTTGTGTATCTACTGTAAGAAATGGAAGTATCGGTTTTTCTTCAACACCTTCATTACAATTAGTAAGTGGCTATCCTACTTGCGATGCCTCTCTAATGACTTACAGCGTTCGAGTAAATGCAAGTTCATACCCGTCTTCGACTTTTGGAACTGTCTCTATGTTAGGAGGTGGAGTATATCAAATTACAAATATTCCCATTGCCAAATCCACAATTATTGCAATAAGTAGTATTTGCTATCGCCAAATCACCATCGACCCTCCTTCCTGCACTTGCCCCACGGTAGCGGTGCCTTCTTTGCAAGGTTCAAGCAATGTCACCATTTGTCAGGGGCAAGCTTTGCCTACCTTTACGGTCAATACAGAAAGTGGAAAAAGCTACCATTGGTATGCGGCGGCAACGGGTGGCATCCCACTCTTGGCCAACAGTGCCAGTTTCTCACCTACTTTTGCCGGAACCTACTACGTAGAAGCACAACTTCCTGGCACGCCTTGCCACAGTACCCGCGTTCCCGTTACGTTGACCATCAATCCTACGCCTTGGTTGGCTCAGGGGTCGGTCTCGTGTCAAACCCTTACCTATGGCTTACCTATCGAAGTCAGTGCGGGTGCTACGCTCACTGCTAGTCAAGGTACCATTAGCGGAGCCTCTCCTTACTATTATCTCACTGGCGTTACCAGAGGTACAACCGTGACCCTGACAGCTACCGCCCAAGGCTGTAGTACCACCACCGTACTGCCTGTCACTACTTGTGGGGGCTGCGTGAATCCTGCCTTAACGGCGATTCCTGCCCAAGAAATCTGCCTTGGTGCCAGCTTTAATCCCGTTACTACTTCCGTCACCAATGGCGTAGCGGTAACTTATCAATGGTACAACGACAACGGCACCGACAATGCCAACACCAACGCCATCAGCGGTCAAACGTCGGCTAGCTTGACGGCCTTGCCCACCACTGCGGGCGTATACCAATACAAGGTAGTGGCTACCAATACCGCCACCAATACCTGCGTTGGTTCCCAAACCGTGACGCTGACCATCCGCCCTCTCCCTTGGATTTACTTGGGTGGCCCCAGCTGTTTTGCCAATACCTACGACATCGCCGTTATCATCAGCGACGGGGCTACTTTGGCCACCACCAAAGGCAATATTGTAGGTATTGCTCCTAACCATGCGGTATTCAATATCCCCAAAGGCACTGCTGTCACCCTGACGGCTTCTGCGCATGGTTGTAGTGTGACTACAGTTTTGGCCGATACGATTTGTGGAGGTTGTGTCAAGCCTGTTTTGGCCAGTATTCCTTCCCAAACCATCTGCCAAGGGGATACCCTGACGCCAGTGACGGCTAGCATCACCAATGGCGTAGCGGCTAGTCTGCAATGGTACAACGACAACGGTACTGCCAACCCTACCACCACCGCCCTCAACGGCCAAACTGCTGCTACCCTCACGGCTTTGCCTACCACCGCTGGCGTGTATAAGTACAAACTTGTGGCTTTCAATGGGGTGTGCCGTGATTCACAAACGGTGACGCTGACCATCAAACCCATGCCTTGGATTTACTTGGGTGGCCCGAGCTGCTTTGCTACTTACTACGATATAGCTACCGTAATCAGCGAGGGGGCTACCTTGACCACTAGCCACGGCAATATCGTGGGCATTGCGCCTAACCACGCGGTATTCAATATCATCAAAGGGACGACCGTGACCTTGACGGCCACCCACAATGGTTGTACAACCACCACGGTATTGCCCGCTTCGATATGTGGGGGCTGTGTGATTCCTCAACTAGCGGCCATTCCTTCCCAAACCATCTGCCAAGGGGATACTTTAGACCCCGTGGGCAGTAGCATTACCAACGGCGTAAGTGCTCGTTTGCAATGGTTTAACGACAATGGCGCCGCCAACCCTACCACCGATAGCCTCAGTGGCCAAAACACCCCTATCTTGACGGCCTTGCCCACCACGCCGGGGGTGTATAAGTACAAGCTGGTAGCAATCAGCACCACGGATGCTAGCTGCGTAGGTACGCAGACGGTTACGATTACCATCAACGAAACCGCCACCGCTCCTACCATCAGTTTTGCGGCTTCCCGTAGGGTTGTTTGCCCCGATAGCAGTGTTACCTTGACCGCCAGCGGTTGTGCTACTACCCTAAACTGGCACTATACCCGCGCCAATGGTAGTACGGGTACGCTCGCTGCTACGGAGGCTAGTGTAACTGTTGCCTACAATACCATCGCCGGGACTCCGACTGACTCGCTTACTTTCCGCGCTACTTGTGCGGGGACTTGTGCCGCCACTCTCTACTCCAATGCGCTTTTGGTAGTGAAAAAAGCCTTGTGTGACACGGTAGCGGTGGTGAGTGATAGTGCTTGCTATGTGTATATCAAAGCCAGCGATGCGCAAGGACAAGAAACGACAAGTTTGCCTCGCTTGAGTGGGACACTGCAACCCCTCAAACTCCAAGCCGATGATTTGGATAGCTCAGGCTTTTGGAATACGGGCGTGACTTACCTATGGACTCGCCCCGACAGCACCACCACTACTACCGATACCTTGGTGGCCTCCGCCATAGGAGAATACAAACTCTTGGTAAGCAAGCAAGGCCGAACCTGCGAAGCCTACGTAACGCTCAACGCCAAGCCATGCGTGGTACGAGACTACACCAGTGCCTCTTGCCAGACGGTGACCATCAACAACCCCACCGCTACCAACCAACTCAGCAGCCTTGCCCCAGGTGATGTATTTTACGCGGCCGATTACAGCATCCATGTGACGGAAGCCAGCGGTGGCGCGGGTGGTTGGAGTGGCAAAGGCTACGTAGAGGTGTTGTTGCCTTTAGGGGTTACCTCTACCGTGGCGGTTACTTTCTCAGGTATTGCCATCAACGACTGTTATGAGTTGACCAATGGAACGGTGGAGACGGAGTATGATGCTAATAAACAATTGTTGGATGTAGATGCCTTTTTAGACACTTTCAAGGAAGTTCAAGAGCAACTTACCGATCTCTTGAAACATTATAAAGGAACTCCAGAAGAAAAACAAAAACTACGTACTCTCAGCCAGCAAACATGTTTGACGCTCAGTTTTGCGCCTGTTTCTAATGGCCTAGCTTTACAAGAGCGCCAATCTCAATGCAACCAAGTAAAACAGCAAGCTGAAGACTTGGCTTCTTGTGAAGTGTTAGATACAGTTTCTAGTGTGCCTGTCAATCAGACGATTGCTTTTGCTCGCCAAGCCGCTACCACTTCTTCTTGTAGTGTTCAAGGCGTGATAGATGCCAACAATGCCTTAGTAGATAGTGTAGCCAATATGGGATTAAATATTGCTTCTGATTCATTAGCAATTCCCTCTTTGGATGAAAAGTCTGGGAAACTTACAAAAGCTACCAATTTCTACACGCCTGATGAAAAAATAATTCGCTTAGAAGCCAATGCTACCCTGACCTTCCCTGCCGTTAATTCGAGTTATTGGAGTGATGGTAATGTGCTTTCTTTCAAAGAAAACGGCAAATCTTATGTGGTAAAAGGGTTTAGTGGGGATACTCGTTTACCCCTGACCGAAGTAGTTAATGGCAGTTGGGGAGGTGTTTTGCCCAAAGCGGGCATTACTTCTCGCCCCGTGGAGTTTTCGCATTTGACTTACGAACGTATCGAAAACGAAGCTGGGAAATGCCAAATTAAGGTTCAAGAAGCTGTTTTACAGGCCAATGGGGCTATTACCCTGAAACCCAACGGAAGCACCACTTTCTTGAAACCTTTTACTTGTTGGGACTTAGAATCTTTAGCCCAAAGTATCCAGACAAACATCAGCAAAGGCGACGGGCAATCGGTAGTATATGTAGGGGACTGTGAGAGCGGAGTGTATTATGAAGTAACCGCAGCAGGAAAAACCCAACTTACCCAAGCGCAAGCACAGGCCAATTACAACTCCTCTTCTAAGGATGTGGCCGTGATGGGCTGCTGGGACGGTACGCAATGGAGCCTCCAACACAAATTTAGACCCGGCGCACTTCAACTTAATCCTAAGTGGACAAAACCTACCAACAAATTTGGAAAACCACGCACACCTGTAACGGCAAGTCAGTTGCAACAGGCCAGTGATGCTCGCATTAACAAGAAAAAAAGCTCACTTGGGAATGTATATGCCCCTGCGACAGGTATTGACAATCATGGATTCCGATACCGAAAATTAGACCTTTTTACGTACGTAGTTCAGTTTAAGGAGTTTACCAAGAAGCTGGTAAACGAGGCCAAAGTATCTGAAAGGGTTTGGAACAAGGGAGATGCAGGCTATGAAAGTTCTATTATCAATGATCCATTGGGGGCACCATCGGGGGGCATAGATGCCGCCATCGAAGAGGCTACCGACATGGTACAACTGGGCATTCTCATCTTGGATGTAGTAGAAAACCCTAGCATCGGAAAGCAGATTTATGAGAGTATAAGTAATGTGAGTTTAGGGTCTATTTTGGATGCTTTTGGAGAACATCTTGAAATATACAATGATCCTTATCGCCGAGGTTACCAAGCAGGTCGTGACTTGTTTGCGATTGGAAGTATCATCAAAGGAGGGGCAATCACCTCTACCATTGCCAAGGCCACGGCAACCAAAGCTGCCCTGATAGCAGCTTATAGAAATGTATCGGATTGGGCTAAAAAACTGGATGCCGCCAAGTTAGCGCAATTTAAAAACCTTGATGAGTGGAGCGAATTAGCTGCAAAAGCCTTAGATACAGATTTGTTAGATGCACCTTTTAAGGCTTTTATAGATGCCAATCCAAAATTGTTGGACAAGTATAGGATTTTAGCGACATTACCAGATACACCTGCCAAAAGGTGGATAAGAAAAAATAAGACTCTTTTGGAAAAACTAGAGGTAGAAGGAAAATCTGATAGCTTTGTAGAAAAATTAAAAAGTTATTATGAAAATCATCAGATGCCCAGTAATAGGGCTAGTGATCCGCCATTTAAGTATAATGATACTCAATTTGATAATTTTGGACATCCTGACTTTGTATATGCAGTACCTAATTTGACTGGGCATGGGAAAATAGGATACAAACCTGACATACTACCAGATCAACCTAAATTAACAGGATTTAGCAGTGATATGACAAAAGCAAATGCATGGATTAAAGCTACTTTTAATGTCAATGGTCAAGAATTAGTAAAATCGGGTTCTAGTAGTCTTAGAATTAAAATAAAAGACGCTACATCACCTTACGCAGATGGAGATGGTTGGGTGGATTGTATATGGCATCATCATGAGGACGCTAAAACAATGATCCCTGTGCCTTACCAAGTACACGATAAGGCTTTCCCAGGAGGGGTTGCCCATACTGGAGGAGCTGCTATTTTAACTAAGGGGGGTAACTTTGCTGATTTAATTGGTTTTTTTACATCACCAAGTGCAATAAAAACGACAAATTTTTAAGAAAATAAAATGGAAATTTTAAAAAAATCCTTCGCCAATTTTCGTACTAAAAGTTTAGACGATAATATTAATTTTGAAGAATTTATAAAGAAGTCTGGGATAATACTTCCACCCCTTTATAAGGCATTCGTACAATCTTTTATTTGTTCTATGGATAATACTATTATCCCTGAAAGAGTATTAATCAATGGATATAAAGATTATTTAGGATATGTCTATTATCTCCCGGATATTGAACGTCTTGGAGTAGGAGATTTTTTCTCATTGGAAGAATCGTTGTCTGTTCGTGCTAAACTTTATGATTTAAATGATGAAATTTTTTTAAAAAAATTATTTCCAATCGGAACAGATGCTTCAGGCCACTTTATTTTAATGGTAGGGTATGGAGAGAATAATCAAGATAAGATTTTTGTAGAATCTGGGGATCAAAGTTTTGTAGCTAATGAAAGGTTTACGTTGATAGCAAATGACATTTTTGAATTTGTAAGAGGCTTTGCTTTTATTCTTTTGGATGATTTAACAATAAATGTCAATCAACTCTACCGCAACTGGGGAGAAGATTTTTGGCGGGTACGGGAAGAGGGGCAGGATAGTTCATCATCAGAGCACTCCGTAAAGTAATGATATATTTTTTGTAGGTGTTTCTCCCTAACGGTTTATGATACTTTGCAAGTATTGGAGCATAGCTTTTTCTATACCCCCAAAGGGCTATGGGAAAAGGGTGGGAAAAATATGTTGTTCAATATCATTCATCAAGGAAAGAAATTAACGAGAAGGTAATCTAAAAACTTGGAAAGTCCATTAATCGCAGTCAACAAGACTTTCCAAGTTTTAGAAAGTCAGTCGAAAAAGAAAGAATAACGCCGTATTTATGAAACGCTATTTTACGCACTCCCACTTAAAATAATCATTTACCTAAACAACTAATTACCTCAAACCCTCTATCCATGCGTCTGAGTATTTACACATTTATTTTTAGTACTATTTCCCTCGCCAGCCTCGCCCAGCGAGAAGCAGCCCAATACAGCCCCCGCGTCACGGGTCGAGATTCTATACTGCTTTTTCACGCTGAGACCGATGCCAACGCCAAAACGGAGATTCTCAAAACCAAAGGCCACGTACCCTACCTCGCCACCGATGCCCAAGGAGGGCTGCGGATTGGGGTTTTCAAACAATACGTGGGCTATTTTGAGCCAGGGGTCGAGACCAAAGGGCTGCCCAAGGGCTTAAACGCCCTACCCGGTCACGATGAAATCACTTACCACCCCACCACGGGCTTTAAAACTACCTCCAGCGTGATGTTCAACCTCAACAGCGGCCTCAACCTCTCGTTGCCCTACCGCTTGCTGGATGTCACTAGCCTCACGGGAGGTGTCTCCACGGCTGGCAATCGCATCCTGAGCGATGCCTCCACCGCCGTCGATTACAACGCCTACCTGCGGCCCCACGCCACCACGTTGGGGTTTCGAGGCCACCGCTTCCAACAAAGCGATTTGTCGCTAGATAACCGCCGTCAGTGGGCATTCCTCAACCTCACCGATGGCTACTACGCCCCCTATGCAGGGGAGCAAGTATATGCCCAGCCTCGTTCCAAAGAACTCATCAAGTTGGCGGATAGCGGCTTACCCCTCAATCGCATTGGTGATCCTATCATCAATGCAGCGGCGGGGACTTACACCGTTTTACGCTGGAGCGGTACCCCCGCTTTTGTCACCGTAGATGCCACTGGCAAAGTGATACGCACGGTCGAACTCCCCGAGATTGCTAATAAATTCATTTTGGCTACCACTTCCGCCCTGTCCTACGCCAAGGGGTGGACGAGTAGCGATAGTGCGGGGGTGGCCATCGCCAACGATTATGTGTTTGGCTTGCCCGTAGGCGAGAAAGGCTACAAAGATGCCAACTTCTTGCTGGTCAGAATAGCCAACGACGGTCAGCTGATTTTTAAACACGCTTTTCATTTGGAACATGAGTACGCTCCTGCGGGTCGGCTCACGATTTCGTCCAACGAGCAAGAGAGCATTGTGCGTATCATGCTCGGCAAAGGTCTCTTCAAATACACCATTGCCAACGTCAAAATCAACGCCACGGGCATTGTTTACACGCGCTACTGGACCCGCGATGAAGACACCAAAAAGCCGGTAGTGTTTGGTTTTAGTGGAATGCTGGGCAATGATGATTGCGAGCAAGATTGGTATTTGTTTTCGCTGCCCAATCAAGAAAACATCATCGTAGGGGAGACCACCCTAAGTGGCGAATGGAAGTCTTACACGGCCATGCACCTACTAGCCGACGGCAGCGTGAAGAAAGTGTATCGCACGCGGCATTTTGCGGGGGCAGCCGTCACCAAGCACCTACCCAAATGTGTTCCCTTGCCCAATGGCCGCGTGGCGATTGTCATCAATGAACCTACGCCGACCCCCACGGCGGGTTTACGGCCTTTTCAAGTAATTGATTATGAACTAGCGGGAGAGTTCCCGAGCACCACCAAAGGGTTATGGAAAGCGGGAGAAAGCAATGTGTTGTTCAATACCGTCACCGACGGGGAGCGTCAGGAAAAGAAATTAGTAAAAATCGCCAATGCGTTGGTGGCGGGAGAAACCCCCAAAGACCGTCGCACGCCCGAGGGCAACCTGCCCAACCTTGCCCCAGCGGTGTATGTGATAGATGTACAAAAAGAGCAGTTACAGCCTTACAATTTGATGTATTTGGGGGCTTACAGTATTCCTCAGCGGCCGTCGTTGTTTGTGAATGTAGCTTCGGGAGAGTTTTTGTACGTGGGTCGCACGCTCCCCGAAGGTCGTCCTCAATCCTTGACGGTAGCACCGGGCCAAACACGCACGGGACGAGGGATTTATTTGAAAGCCGTAAGAGGAGTATTGTAGCTTTCTGAAAACTTGGAAAGTCCATTAATCGCAGTCATCAAGACTTTCCAAGTTTGGTTGGTTTCAACTTGGAAAGTCCGCTAATCGCAGTCAACAAGACTTTCCAAGTTTGGTTGGTTTCAACTTGGAAAGTCCACTAATCGCAGTCACCGAGCCTTTCCAAGTCTTAGAAAGTCAGTCGAAAAAGAAAGAATAACGCCGTATATATGAAACGCTATTTTACGCACCTGCTCCTGTTTTGGGGGCTATGGGTGGGCGGGCTGAGCTTTGCCCATACCACGCCAAACGACCACCCAACCCCTGCCACACTTCCAGCGGCAGTAGCGGTGGCTTTGCCCAAAATGCTGCCCGCAGCCGCCTCTTCCCATTGGCCTGCGGTGCTGGCCGTAGCCCCCGCTACCGATGCCCAAATGGTCACCGTCAGCGATAGCAGCTCGGCCGAGCGGCAAAAAGCCCGTTCTATCTTTGGGGTTTTGGATGCCGCCGATCAGTACCGCGATAGCGTTTCTTACGATGACCTCGTGCGGCTGCCCGTGGGTATCCGCAAAAAAGTCGGCAACAACACCATCGAGTTGGCCATTGCCAAGGGCATCTTCTACCCCAACAAAGCCGAACTCACTGTTTATGTACGCATGACCATGCCCGTCTCCGACCCTAACTCCAGTGTCAAAGAGCGGCAGTTGTTTTTTGGTGCCGACAAAGTCGGTATCACCCGCATGGGTGGACTCACGGGCGATTTTCGGGCGGTTTTGTTGGGCGATTTTATCCTACCCCTCAAAAACTTCACCATTATCCTCAAAGGCGGAGAGGGATTATCCCCCAATGGTCTCGTAAACGACCCCCTTACCTATGCCGAGTTTAGTTGCGGTTCGGGCTTCAAACAAGCCCGTTTGGTAGCCGATGTGGTCTTCCCCCGCGAAGTGCTCACCCCCCTCGACCCCGAAGATTTTGAGCCGTTGGATGCCAACAGCCGCGTCAAAGGCACTTTTGATTTTTTCTCCACCAAAGGGCTGCACGATGTGTTGATTCAAATGAACTTCAACACCCCCTTTGCCGTCACGGGCTACGACCGCTTTGCTTTTATCGTCAATCAGGTAGCACTGGATTTGAGTACGGTCAACAATCCTACGGCGATCACCTTTCCCGAAGGCTACCCCACCCAAGCCCAAGATGCCACTTGGCAAGGGGTCTATATCCAGCAGTTTAGTTTGATTCTTCCGCCCGAATTCAAAAAGAAAAGCACGGGAGAGCGTGTGGGGCTGACCGCCCAGCACGTACTCATCGACCAGTTGGGTTTTACGGGTACCGTAGCCGCAGGCACCATCAACCAGCCCGTATTGCCCCTTGACCAAGGCGATGCTTCGGGTTGGAAGTTTGCCGTTGATAATTTTTCATTGAGTTTTCTGGCTAACAAACTCCGTGGGGGTAGCTTTGCGGGGCGTATTTCGCTGCCCATCAGCGACGAAGCATCAGGGGCTTTGGCCTACCAAGCGGCCATTGACCAAGGAGGCAAATACCGCTTGACGGTCTCCAACCTCAAAGACCTTAATTTTAACTTCTTACGCGCCAAAGCGACCATTTATAAGGGCTCGGAAGTGACACTGGCGGTGGTCAACAACCAATTCAAACCCAAAGCCATCCTGCACGGACAGCTCGGGATTTATGCCAATTTGGGAGATAGCCACAGCACCGCCATAGATACCACCAAAAACAACACCATGACTTTTCGGGGGATTCGCTTTGAAAACCTCGTACTACAAACCGAATCTCCCCGGCTCTCGTTTGGGATGTTGGCCTACGAGCGAGCGGGCAACAAAGTCGCCAACTTTCCCATTGTCCTAGAATCTTTGGGGGTGACCAACATCCCCGATGGCGACGGCAACAGTATTGGTGTAGGCATTGGTATCAGTGTCAACCTCATGAAAAGCAATGGTGGCAAAGGCTTCAGCGGCGGAGCCTTCCTGACCTTTGAGGCCAAAGAAGAAGACGGAACTTGGAAATTTGTGGGCATTCGTCGCCCGATAGACATTGTACTCGACGCCGAAGTATCGGCCTTTAATCTGGCAGGAAGGATTCGGCTTTACGAAAATGAAGTAGAAAAAGGCTTTGAGGGGGCTATCAAGCTCAACATCAAGAAACCCAAAGATATATTGCTGTGTGCCCGCGCCAAATTCGGTTACAACTTTGCCGATGAGGAGCGTTACTGGTACGTCGATGCCTTGGTTTCAGGTTTGGATATTCCCGTGGCAGGGCCTTTGACCTTAGACGGTTTTGCGGGAGGGCTTTATAGCAAATTTAGACCCATTGGCACCGGTGGCACGGCCGCTACTTCCCGCGATTGCGACGGCCCTAATACGGGAATTCCCTATATGTATGACAAAACGGTGGGCTTGGGCTTTAGGGCAGCGGTATTGGTCAAACTTAAAAACTCGGAAAATGCCTTTCGGGGAAGATTGGGTTTTGAGATTGTACTCAACCGTAACTACGGCATCAGTAGCGTAGGCTTTTTTGGACAGGGTGAGTTGATGGTCAAGGGCTACGATGCCTCCACCCAAGATAGTAAAGTGGCGGGAGCTTATAAAAATGTAGCACGCAACAGCGGCGATTCTACTTCTGCTCCGCGTACCCAAGCCTCTATCCAAAAAATGGCCTCCTCCGTCGACGATGTATCCATTTCGAGTCCACCTTCGGGCAACATCGCTTTTTGGGTAGGAATGCTCTGGGATTTGGACCGTGATATGCTACACGGGGAAGCCGAAGCCTACGTCAACATCGGTACCATGCTACGCGGCGTAGGGCCTTATGGACGCTTAGGAAGAGTCGAGCTTCACTTTGACCCCCAAAAATGGTACATCCACGTCGGAAAACCCACGGATAGGCTGGGGGTGATTGCCAAGTTTGGCCCCGTTTCTGCCCGTACAACCATGTACATGATGGTAGGGCATGGTATCCCTGCGCGTTTGCCTTCCCCACCACCACAAGTGACCCGCTTGATCAATGTACCCTCACAAAGCACCGTTCGTTCGAGCAATGATACCCAAGACATCAATGATGGCAAGGGATTTGCTATGGGTATTGATATCAACGTCGGCACGGGCCCTACCCAAGAAGGGATGTTTTACGGAGCCTTCAATGTAGGAGCGGGCGTAGATTTGCTGATGCGCAAATACAGCGCTTTTTCTTGTGGTACGGAGGCGGGTTCTAATGGATTCTATGCCCAAGGACAATTCTATGCATACTTACAAGGAGAAGTCGGTATCAGAGTCAAGAAGAGAACTTTCACGATTTTGAGTGGAAGTTTGGCCGGACTCATGCAAGGAGCATTGCCCAATCCGGCATGGGCTAGGGGCTATGCCGCAGGACAGTTTCGGGTTTTAGGCGGATTGGTAAAAGGTAAATTCAATTTCAAAGTTCAACTCGGTGATGAGTGTAGAGGACTTTACTAAAAATAAAAATATGAAAATGAATTATTTGAGGGTGTTTTTATGGCAAGTGGTTATGGGCTGTTTGTTGAGCTTTACGCTACAAGCCCAGACAAAAACGGTTACGGGAACGGGAAGAGGATTACAGGGTAGGATAAACAACAACTATGTGATAGGGTTGCGGTGGATGCCGGTGGGAGATACGACTACAGCCAATAGCTCAGCCACCAATTATTATTTGAATGCTTGGACGCGCTACCGCGCCAATGGTTATACGATAGAGCGGCGGCGTAAAAATTCAACCACCATCGAGCGAACCGTAACCATTCTCCCTGATTCGGCGGCTTTGAGTGCTCTTGCACTAAGTTCTACTTCCAGCATTGAATCGGAAGCCAGTGATTTGTTGTACGGAGCCTTGTATGAACCGATTGAATTGGATTCAGGCCAAGTCAATGGACAAGCCATCCGTATTGAGCAAGGCACTCCCGCCGATGAGCAATACCAACGCTACACCCTCACCGCTCTAGGGGCTGAAATGAGCTTCCGAGCGGCTCAATTGGCTGGATTGGGCTGGATAGATTCCACTGTTTCTTTTGGGATTCATTATGAATATCGGATTAGAGAAGCAGGTATCTCAGAGGCTGATACCGCAGCCCGTTCGTTCGTAATATCTGCCCAAGCTGTTCCACCGACCTTGGTTCTTGTATACCCTCCCAGAGCAAAAGGAGGGAACAAAGAAGCAATGGTAGAATGGCGTTGGAGAGACTCAAATAACGCTACGATTAGTAACTACTATAAAGCATTTTCAAGTTATTTTGTGGAGAAAGCGCCCCTTGTTTCTCCTATCGTTTATACTCGCGTCAATACCAAACCTTTATTCCCTTTTAGTGACCTGACAGATACGCTTTCCTATCGGATTCCTTTAGATACAAATGGCGTAAATTACTATGTAAAAATAGTAGGCCGTACTCCCTTTGATGAAGAAATCAATTCTGCGCCAACATCAGTAAAAGGAGTAGAGCCGATTCCTTATTACAGCATCCGTTTTGATAGTACACACCGCTCGGCCAACAATCAAGTTTATTTACATTGGGTATTCCCGGCTGATACAGTGGATGCCCAAGCCCAATCCAAAATTCGCGGGTTTATTCTGCGGCAGTCTTCGGATTTCCAAACATTCCAGTCCGTTACCTCTGGCGCTTTTTTATCGGCTAGTACCCGTCAATTCACCCTTAGTAATGTCACAGAATCTCGCTATTATATGATATCGGCTGTTACGGTCAATAAGGATACCCTCCATTCGGTTCCGGTATTTGTAGATTTACCTGACGATACCCCTCCCGCCAAGCCACGGGGATTGTTAGCTACTTGGCAAGACAGTACAAAAACCATTAAAGTCACTTGGGCGCCTAATACCGAAACCGATTTGTTAGGATACAAGCTGCTTCATGCCAGTTTACCCAACGAAGAACCCAGCGTCTTGGCAGATTCCATTACGACTACGACCTACATTGACACACTCATTAAAATGGATAACCGCAAAGCTTACTACTATCTAGTAGCTTACGACAAACGGTACAATCATTCGGAAATTTCGGACCGTATTGAATTGAAAAAACCAGATAAGATTGCTCCTGCACGCCCTGTATTTAGTAACTATGGCCTAACCGCCTCGGGCAGTGTATCGTTAAGTTGGGTCAACAGTGCTAGTATAGATGTGGCCTCTTACCGCCTTACCCGCAAACCCAAAGGGAACACAGGTGTAGGCAGTATCATCAAATCATGGACAGTAGCCCAAGCTGCCGAAACCTATATGGATAGTTCTACGCAAGTGGCTAGTTATACCTATTATATTCAAGCCATTGATTCTACCAACAACATGAGTGCAGATAGCATTGATGTAGAAGTACTGACTGCGATGAAATCCAAGCCTTCATTAGATTCGTTGGTAGGCGTAGCCGATACGCTTTTCAAACAAGTAGCTTTGCGTTGGGTATATGATGCAACAGGCGTGGTAGAGTTTCAGCTGCTCAAAGCCGAAGGAACCAGCGAACAGCTTAGTTCATGGAAAATTGTTGATTCCTTTGCCCGTACCATTTTCGATGACAAGGTAGCTCTAGGTAAAACGTATCGTTATGCCGTTCGAGCCGTATTTTCAGACGGAACCATGTCCAATTGGAAAGAAATCACTGTGGCCATTAATCCATAATTGAGGTATGAAATGGGAGTGTAAGTTTTTTTTGGAGGCTGAGCGTATGTTTTTTCATTTATTATCCTGCCAAATGTCCTGAATAGCTTCAAATTTGGCTTGGGCTTGGATTATTTCGAGGGTTACTTCGAGGAGTTGGTCGGCAAAATTGGGAAGGCATTGGGCTAACTCTACTGCTTTTTTTCAAGTTTTGAATAACCTCTAGTTGGTCGGTGTAGGCTTTTCGATATGCTTCTCTGGTCAAAGTTATTTTATCTAGTTATAAATTCTCCTAATAAATAAGCTTTTTTGATTGACAAATGTTAATGTAGCACAAAAGTAAACCCCAGACATTTGAATGAGACCCTTAGAAGAGTTTCCGATACCTTTTTAACAAATAAAGATCACCCCGACAGTACCTTGCAACGCTACTTTATCACGCCGTTGGCAAAAATGTCCTAACAATTAAGTATAGACATTTACTCAATCAATTCAAGAAAAAAGACAGTAAACATAAAGCCATACCTTATGCCTACTGTCTTTATTAAAACTACAATTATGTTCTTAGATTTGGGGCAATACAGGGCGCGTTGCCAACGAATCGTTGATGACTTTAAGTACCCGCTCACGCTCTTCTCCTATCAATGGCAAACGTGGCTGACGTACATACTCTGTTCCCAAACCAGTAGCTACTTCGGCTAATTTAATATTTTGGACAAACTTCGTAGATACATCTAAGTGCAACAAAGGATAAAACCACCGATAAATCTCACGCGCTTCTTCGATACGTCCTTGTTTTGCTAATTCATAAATCACGACTGTCTCGCGAGGGAAAGCATCTACCAGACCTGCAATCCAGCCATCAGCTCCCATGATGAGGCTTTCAAGGGCCATATCATCCACGCCCGAAAGGATTTTGAAACGATGCCCGATTTCATTGATGATGTCGGTCATGTACCGAATGTCTCCTGTCGATTCTTTCATAGATTCGAAGTGAGCATTTTGGGCCAAATCCTTGAACATCGGAATAGTCACCAAGGTCTTATAAGCAATGGGATTATTATAAATCATCACTGGCAAATCGGTCGCATCGGCCACGGTGTGCATATAATGCAAGGTTTCGCGCTCATCAGAAGGGTAGCGCATCGGTGGCAACAACATAAAACCATCGGCTCCTGCTTCTGCCGCTTGTTTTACAAAGTTTACTGCTACCCGGGTGATATTCTCCGCCACGCCAATGATAAGTGGTACCCGGTCTGCAATCACTTCACGAGCCGAAGTCAAAAGCGTTAGTTTTTCATCATAAGTCAAGGTGCTATTTTCACCAAGCGACCCACAGATGATAATACCATGCACTCCGGCTTTGATTTGTTCGTCGATGTTATAATTAAATGTTTTGAGGTCAAGTGTTTCGTCTTCGAAAAACTTGGTTGTCACGGCGGGATAAACGCCAATCCAATCTGGTTTCATAAGAGAAGAATATTTTTGGTAAGTTGATTGAGAGTTTTTGTATCTGCTAAAGGATTCCACAAAATTAGACTATGCGCTGTTCTCACACTCTCCGCCACTTAGCAAATTCTAATATTATTTTATTACAAATGAGGGACAAACCCGCCAAAATGGGTTAAATATTCAGTAAACTAGCTTGTTTTTTTCAGATAATCGCGGGGTGCCATGCCTGTTACTTGCTTAAACTGACGATTGAAATTTGAGAGATTTGAATATCCACACGCGAAAGCAATCTGACTGATACTCTGGGTCGAGTCGCGCAATAATCGACAGGCATGTTCGACCCTGACTTCATTTAGCAGCTGAGAGAAAGTTTTGCGGGTATGAGTACGCAAAAAACGACAAAAAGCGTGAGGCGTAAGATTGGCAACGCTGGCGATATCTTCCAGCGTAATTTCATTGGCATAGTTTGTCAAAATAAAATTGAAGACATTTTCAAGACGACGATGATCAACGGGCTTACTGGGCTGTTTGTAGGCCGTTCCTGAAAGCCGTTCACAATCCTGCGACAGCATCAGGCCGTCCAAGCTAGTCAAGAGTGTCATCAATTGCTCAAAAGGGCGCTGAGTTTCGACCTTTTCAAATCGCTCCGTAAGGTCGTTGGATACTATACATTTAAGTCTTAATCCATGAGCAGCTTCCCGAAGCAGCTCGGCTACGTGTGCGAGTTCAGGACATTTTATAAATATATCTCCCAATATTTCTTCTTTAAAAAAGAAAGAATAAGCAATCACTTTTTGGGAAGATTCTGTCTCAAAATACTCTGGGTCGTTGAGCAAAACATGCGGCACATTAGCCCCTAGCAATAGCAAATCATAAGGCTGAAAACGGTCAATGCGGTCGCCCACCACCAACGTACCCGTGCCCTCTTTGATAAGTGTAAGCTGGATTTCGGGATGAAAATGAAGACGTTGAAAAAAATGAGCACCGTTGTCGACTTGAACTCGAAACGAACGATCATCTACTGTCGGTACTTTAAAAAGGAGAGGTTTCATTTTCCTAGTTTATAAGTCACAATCACAGGATAATGGTCTGAGGTTTGGGGTTCATACAATACTTTGTAGTCAATCATTTTGAAAGCACTGCTCTGATGAGTCCAAAAATAGTCGATGCGTTTATTAGCATCAGGAAGCGTGCCACCGTCAGTATTTTTACCCGCGTCGTTCCAGTATTTTGTCATTGCTTCTAAAGTATGGTCATCGGCTGTCGCGTTGAAATCTCCGCCTACAATCACCGGATAAATACTATTTTGGAGGTTTTCATTAATCACCGCCGCCTGCAAACCCCGCCCCAAAGCCGAACGATGATCTAAGTGCGTATTACAAAAACGTACGTATTTGGAATCAGAAAGTGGAACAAGCGCACACATCAAAATACGGGGTTCGGCGTCTTCGGGATTAGGGAGCTTGAGTTTTTGTATACTTTCTATCGGGTACTTAGATAATATTCCCAGTCCATATTTGCCACCTTGTAGTTCAATTGCATCCGAAAATGCGGCCTTATAACCCGTTAAAAGAGATAATACGTTCATTTGATTGACTTTCCCCGAACGTGTCACTACACTATCGATTTCTTGCAAGGCTACCAAATCGGGTTTATGTTTTTTGATAAGCTCTACCACTCGATTGAGATTTGATTTTCCCTGCTCACTTTCACCATGATGGATATTATAAGTCATAACCTTCAATGTAATAGGCTTATTTTTTTGAGCGAATACATGCAAAGTACCCAAAAGCAACAATACAAGATACATACTTTTCTTCATAACTAAATGAGGTTTAGAGAATGATTTAAAGCTACAAATATAGCCCCCTACCATTTTATAGCCTAAATTTATGCCAAACCTGCCTTATTTTCGGATAGATAAAATTATGGTTTTAAGACTTACACCTGACCAATAAGCGCGCGATTGGTGGATAGATATTACGTTTTGTGACACGCCCACACAGTCGTCATCGAAGAACTCACACCGTCTAAAAGCGAACTCTTATCCAAATACATGTCAAAAAAATATTTAAATTTTACTATTTTTACCTTGGTTATGGCAGAACCTTTTTGCGTCATTTAAGGTTAAAATATAAAGGGCGTTTCTAACGCTTCCCTTTTTGTCACGCCACGTTTCCAATCACAATCATTTTGAAGAAAGTATTTAAAATAATTGCATTTGCGACTATATCGGTCCTGTATTGCTTTATCATAAGCTTATACAGTACCAATGCATTTATCCAATATGATACTTTTCAGAAACATTTCGAAGCAAAGAGCAACAACCCTAATTCGCTAATTCTTTCTCATTTGCTGTTTCATCTTCAGCAAGGCGAAATTCCCACACCACCCGTCAATCACAATCTCTCCCCAAGTTTAGCAAATGATTTTCAAGAGCGCGGCTCTTTATTTCCTATAGCTGGTTGTTCGGAATTCATTCAGTACTGTCTCCATTCTAAAAACCAGATTGTCAGTTTACAATCCACTGACATCATCTTCCCCTTTCATTATTTCTGGTAATGATTGCTTCTATTTAATGGCTTATTTTTTTTAAGATTTGGTGCTAACCTACCAAATCAAGTTTCTCATTTATTGCTAAACTAAAAAAACTTAAACATGGATTTAGGAGCATTAATGGTGGGTGTCGTACTCATCCTTATCTGTAGCATTCCGTTTGTTTGGATAAGTCGAAACAAGCGTATGAAAGCTCAAAAATTGACTCAAAAATTGTCGAACCTTGCCCAACAACACGGCAGTGACATTGCCCAATATGACCTCTGGAACAATTCTGCTATCGGGATCGACAGCACAGGTAGCAAGGTGTTTTTTACGAGACAAATCAACCAAGAAGAACATTCGGAAGTCGTAAATCTTGCTTTGGTACAAAAATGTAGTATCCTCAACACAAGCAAAACAAGTAAGATTGACAAACTAGATTTGGTCTTAAAGCCCAAAAATCATGGTTCTGCCGATATCACTTTGGAGTTTTATAATGTGATTCAAGACAACCCTATTCTCAATGGGCAATTACAGCTTATTGAAAAATGGTTTACGATTGTCAATAACACAGTGCGTAATCATCCTAAAGCTCTTTCTTAGTTTTTAATCAAATGTACTGGAGCAGTTGCTTCGGTACATTTCCATTTCTAAAAACCCCACAACAGCACCCATGAATTCATTTTTAGCGAAAATTATCACCCAGACTATATTACGCCCCAAGGAGGCTTTTTCTTCACAACAGCCCTATTCGGCTTTTAGATTGGCAAAGGCATTTAGAGCCTTAAAAATCAACGTTGTACGCTCTTTCAAAGACCTTATTTTGGTATCAGCGGGTATTGCCTCCGCTGCTTTTGGTCTAGAGAGCTTCTTGATTCCCAATAGTTTTATCGATGGTGGTGCCACGGGTATTTCACTCCTTATCAATACCGTTACTGGCATTCCGTTGTATGCCCTGTTGATTCTTGTCAACCTGCCCTTTGTCTTTATGGCATACATCGTCATCAATCGTCAGTTTGCTTTCAAAACGGCCCTGGCTATTACTGGGTTGGCCATATGTGTTGCCACGGTTCATTTTCCCGAAATCACCAAAGACCCGCTGCTAGTGGCTGTTTTTGGGGGTTTCTTTTTAGGAGCAGGGATTGGACTTTCGATAAGAGGTGGCGCGGTCATCGACGGTACCGAAGTATTGGCTATCTTTCTAAGCCGAAAATTCAGCACTACCATCGGTGATATTATCATCATGGTCAATATCGTGATTTTTTCGGCAGCGGCTTATTTTCTTTCGGTCGAAACAGCCCTCTATTCGATGATTACGTACTTGGCCGCTTCCAAAACCCTCGACTTCGTAATAGAAGGAATAGATGAATACATGGGAGTGACAATCATATCTCTTCATAGCGACGAAATCAGGCAGATGATTATCAACGAAATGGGTCGGGGCGTGACGGTTTATAAAGGCAAAAAAGGCTATGGTCGCAATGGTGAAACCAAAGAGTTTGATATTATCTACACCGTACTTACACGTCTGGAGCTCAGTAAACTCAACACCGAAATTCAGACGCTTGACCCTCATGCTTTTGTGGTAATGAGCAGCGTCAAAGATACCAAAGGGGGAATGGTCAAAAAGCGGGCCTTGAATCACTAAAACCCCTCCAAACCCCTGATTGGCTTTTTTTACAGGCTTCAATCAGGGGTTTATTATCAATCCAAAATACTGAGAATTAGAAAAGGGTCTATTTGCAAGGTATTTTTTTGAAGTAATTGCGAAAAACAAGTAACAACTTTTTAAATAACAACGCAGAAATTTTTGAGCATCTTCTTTAACGTAAAGCAGTGATGGTATACGGATAACTTGTGCTCTAGCAATTGGGAGTTTATTGGCTTAGTTTATGAGGATGTAACAAAACCTCTCCGTCAGTTTTAATAGTATTTTCGGCAAAGCTTCCTCAGAAGCTACTTTTTTGCAACCGCAAAATGATAGCAAAATAGGCGATTTTACGTTAAAAAAGCTATGTCTGTTTAGCGGTTACCCACTTTGAGGAAAAATTTGCATAATATCATTAGGTACACTTTATGGAAAGTGGATATATTTGGGGGATAGGCGAAATGGGGGAGTCTATATTGTGTTGTACAAAATTAAGGTGGGGCCAGCAGTAGACCGTTTGGAAAGCAAGTAGTAGGTTTTAAAGAGCTTAAGGCCTCTTTTCCTACACCTCAACTTCGTACAATAGGGAATATTTAGAACCTGTTTAAAAATGCTTTAGTATTCTATTTATGTTTGATAGGTAGACAAATGCTTCATGAGATGAACAGCCACATTCGTAGTCTTTGCTGAGCCTTCTGGACCAATTCATCCAAGAAAATGTCCGCTCTACTTTCCAACGCATGGGTATTATCTGAAAACCAGCTAGTTCATTCACTTTTATGACCTCAACTAGCAAAGTATGGGCCTTCATTGCCCACTCCCGCAGTTTTCTGCCATAAGCACTGTCAGCCAGAATTTTAGTTAAACGATCATAGCCTTGCTCCACTAAACGAGTCAAAACTTCTTTCGCTGCTGGGCTATCATGTTGGTTAGCGGCGTGAACCACTACCACTAAAATCAGCCCTAAAGTATCAACAACAATGTGTCGTTTACGCCCCTGTACTTTTTTATTTCCATCGAAACCTTTAAATACTACACCCCATTCACTATTCTTAATGCTCTGAGACCGGGACGCCGCCGCGTTCAATGATCCCTATACTGGGAGACGCCTCTCTTTTAAGATTTTGTCGACGTTTTTTTACTAAAGCATTATTGAGTCGCTGCCAAGTTCCATCATTACGCCATGTCCAAAAGTAATAATAACAGATAGGCCATGGCGGTAAATCATTGGGTAGTTGTCGCCATTGGCAGCCAGTTTTAGTCACATAAAGCAAGGCATTAAAAATGCTTCTCAGAGAATATTTACGCTTACGTTTATCAGCAAGGATTTCTTCAATAACTTGCCAACTGGAATCAGCTAGGTCTGTGGGGTACATCTTTCGAAGGATTAACCCGCAAAACTACACTGATTCCTCTTTTTATTGTACTATACCTATTTCTAAACAGGTTCTTAGTTTGAGTTTAGAATTACAAAATCGTTTTTTGTAAATAAATGACTTATCTTTTATTAAAATATGAAACGATTATTCAAGTTATGGTTCTGTATTACCACTATTTTCCTGTTGATAGAAGGCTGTTTATCAGGTTCTTTTCAAAATCGTCAAACAACTATCTTTGGGGGCGTTACTGATAATAATACCAATTTGCCCGTTGGAAATAATGAGATAGCTATTTGGGGGAATAATGGCATATTGGCTTTTCAGGGAAAGATTTTACAAACTATATACACGGATAAAGAAGGGCGATATTTTACTACCATCAATGTTTTCGATGAGTACCATTCTCTTGAAGTAGACAATAGAGCAGATGCTAATAAGTATAGAGATTATTTGCTTTTTTTTAATGGACAACAAACAAGAAATTGCTGTAAAGTAGAAATAGGATCAAAATCGCAGTATGATTTTATTATGGTTGCTAGGTGAAAGTGAGTTTTAAAGTAAAAAATAACTAACTCGTTTAAAAATCTTAGACCTCTTCTCCTATAGTTCTTACTTTATGTCTTTCAAATTGGGTATTAGCTCAAAACAAGTTTAAGTAGGTTAGCATATTTGCCGTCCTCCCTTTTTCAAACGAAGGGGTTACGTTCCATAAGCGGTTTTTTCTGGCTAGAGTTTGCCGCTATTTAGTTACGCATTAATTTTTGATTTACTTTTTAGGTTTTTTAATTGAAATGAAGATATTCAGGTAGAAGCTGTATTCATTAATGATTTTCGGGCAAATTTCTTTACTTTCTTTTTTGAGGCATGTGCCTTTAATTTTCAAGGAAATAAATTTCTAAAGCGAGATTTGCTGAGACATTGGTTCTTCATAATTCTTGACCCCCTCAACCAAACGTTGGTAGATTTGCTTACGGAGAGTGTCGGGAGCGAGTACTTTGACAAATCCTCCAAAACCTAAGATTTCCTTTTCTAATTCAAAATTGAGCTGCACAAAAAGCTCAATGATAATTCCCTCTTGCTGACGCTCTACAGTAACTTGTGAGCTATGGAGGGGTTTGGTTTCGAGATAAGGCGCATGGGCGGCAGCGACCCACAGCCGCACCTTTCGGGGTCTTTGATTGGGTGCAACTGTCACCCCAATCACATCGCGGTAGTATTCTTCTGGATTAAGGTGTTCGTTGGGGCGATAGGCCGATTCGTTGGTAGGAGTTATATCAATCATGCGGTCGAGGGCTAGATTTAAAATATCCTTTTGATTGTTTTTGACTCCTACCGCAAACCAACGATTCTTAAATTCTTTGAGCCACCATACATGAAAAATAAACTTTTGTGGTGTTCTGGCCTTGAAAGATTGATAAGTAAGTGATATAGGGTTTTGTTGGATGATCGCTTGATACAAAACCTCCAAAAATGAAAGCCCTCGCAGGTTTTCGTTTTTTTCAAAATCAATCACCGTACGTTGATGATGTTTGGCGGCATATACATGGTCTTCTAATTTTTGAATTACATCCGTAAGTTGTTGAAAATGCGAAAAACCCTTGAATTGACGTAATACATCCACTGCTTCGTTCATTCGGTGGAGGTCTTGGTCGGTCAGCGGGATTTGAGTGATGCTATAGTCAGGGTCTTCGTAGATATAGTATTTTTTATCTACTACAATAATCGGCGCAAAATACCCCAATTTATCGCTCCGCATCATTTGCAGGTCGGCTTGGATAGTGCGTCGGCTGATTCCCTTGTCTATGCCTTCATATTCATACATGGTTTCGGAGACTTTTTCTATCAGGTCTTCAAGTGTCCATTTGCGGTGGCGATTGCGCAAACAGGCATCTATGGTTTTGTACCGAATAAGGGCATTACGATTGATAGGCATGGGGCGGTTGGTTTTTTTTTCAAAATTTCTGAAAATAATTTCAACTACGCAAAAAGACTGCGCAGATGCCGCCAACCTTTGTATCGTCAAACGTGGGATGACGATGGTTTTTATAGCACCACGTAGTACCGACGAAATATCGCACGGTATGCTGTCATGACCATCCCTATTTGACTTTTCTGTGGGTCGTGGGTTCGAATCCCGCCTTGGCAAAAGCCATGTAACTCAGTTGGGTAGAGTAACAGTCTCGGTAGAAGAAGGCCACTTCGTTAAAAATAGGTCACCTGATTCCATCAAGGCAAAAAATACTTCGGTAGGGGTGTTGAAATTCAATGCTAACCTACGATTCACTCAAAGCCTGAAAGCGAGCAGATACCGCATTCATAGGTTGTATCTCTTTTTGGAGGGGGATTTTTGGTGGCTCAAACAGCGAGTGGGCTGTTTGAAAAGTCAAAAACAAACTTCAAACACAGTTGCAAAATGAGAATGCTTAAGCCAGCTTCCGCCTTGCGCGAATGAGGTATTTTTTGTCGCAGGAATAAAACAAAAACAGCAATCATTAAACACACAAAACCATGAAATTTGTCAACATCAACGCGTATCAAGTAGGGCTGGTATTTCGTAACGAAACCTATTTGAAGGCCCTCACAGAAGGGGTTCATTTCGTTGGCCCTTTCCAGACTGTAAAAGTATATGACATTACCAAGCCTTTTGCGGTGCCTTGTTCCCTCGATATATTGTTGACAGACAAGGTTTTGGTTGATTTATTGGAAGTGATTGATGTAAAAGACCAAGAGATTGTACTTCAATACGAAAATGACGTGTTCAAAACGGTTTTGAAACCTGGACGTCATGCTTTTTGGAAAAGTATGGTCAACTACCGCTACGTCAGAGCTGACTTGAGCAAAGTAGAGATTACCGAGGCTATTGATTTGACATCGCTTACTTCCAAAGAAGTATTGGTTTATATACGTTCGTATACGGTAGAATCTTACGAAAAAGGGCTACTTTTTGTCAATGGCAAATACCAAAAAGTGCTTGAGGCAGGTACTTACTATTGGTGGAGAAACAATCTATCGGTACATATTTCTAAAGTGGACACTCGTCAGCTGCAATTAGAAATTTCGGGGCAAGAAATTTTGACCAAAGACAAGGCTACTTTGCGAATCAACTTCTACGTTCAGTACAAAGTAACGGATATAATGAAAGCATTGCTCGAAAACAAAGACATCGATAAACAACTGTATATTTTGATGCAATTGGGGCTACGGGAGTACATTGGTACGCTTACTTTGGATGAATTGCTGGAGAAGAAAGAAGGAATTTCAAAATTTATCTTGGACGCAATTGCCGAAAAAGCAGGGCAGTTAGGAGTGACATTGGTAAACTGTGGCATCAGGGATGTGATTTTGCCTGGCGATATGAAAGAAATCATGAACCGCGTGCTTATTGCCGAAAAAACAGCGCAGGCCAATATCATCATGCGCCGCGAAGAAACGGCCTCGATGCGTAGCCTCCTCAACACCGCCAAACTCATGGAGGAAAACGAAATGCTATTCCGCCTCAAAGAAATGGAATACGTGGAGAAAATTGCCGATAAAATCAACACCATTTCTATTTCGGGAGGCGGGCAGGTGCTCGACCAATTGAAGCAGATTTTCGGCACGGCTAAATAAAGGTTAGTATTTTATTTTTGTAGGTTCGCGTCATAAGCGCGAACCTTTTCTTTACGATGAAAAAAGTAATCATACTACGGGGATTGCCAGCAAGTGGCAAATCTACTTTTGCCTGTAATAGACGATACCAATCTCTACGAGCGCCCCATTGAGCGTATTCAAGCGGTGGTAGAAAGATACAACCAAGAATCGGGAGAAAACGTAAAAATAGAAATGAAAGAACTAAATACTTCTTTGGAGGAGTGTTTGGCGAGAGACGAAGTAAGAGAAAAAAAAGTAGGATGGGAGGTAATTATGAAAATGTACAAAACGCATCAATTAGGCAACGAGCGGGGGCCGCATTATCAAGCGCAAGATGCTACTTTGCCAGCGGCGATTATTTGTGATTTGGACGGGACATTGGCCCTCATTCGGCATCGAAATCCCTATAATGCAATGGCTTGTGAGCTAGACGAGCTTAATGCGCCTATTGCTGATATACTACATACTTATCACAAGTTGGGGGTAAAAATTATATTGATGTCAGGCCGGGAAGAGAAGGCTCGTAAGCCTACGTTAAATTGGCTTTCGTATAATCGCATCCCGTTTGAAGCACTTTATATGCGTCCTAAGGATGACAATCGGCAGGATGCTATTTTGAAAAAAGAACTTTATCAAACCCACGTCCAAGGCAAGTATTTTGTACAATTTGTACTGGATGACCGCAATCAAGTAGTGGATTTGTGGCGTTTAGAACTAGGTCTTCCTTGTTTGCAAGTCAATTATGGGGATTTTTAGGGGGAAGGAGTGGTTTTGTTGGGGATAAGCACTTAACTATTTAGTAGTTGGCTTCCAAAAATTGCTTTTCTATCTACAAAAAGCTACTCTTCCAATGACCCCTCACTCGCGCCGTATTTTTTTACAACAGTCTCTATTGGCACTTTCAATGCCGATGCTGGGATTTAAGCCTAAAAATGTTCCTATAAGAGCTATCACCAAAGGTCCTCATTATCATTGGTTTGGATATTATGACAAATGGCAATTTGACCCCACAGGTCGCTATGTACTGGGGATGCAGGTAGATTTTCAGCATCGTTCTCCCACTGAAAAAGATGTCGTCAAAATTGGCCTTATTGATTTGCAAGACAACGACCGCTGGACTACCATCGGCGAAAGCCGCTCATGGGGATGGCAGCAAGGGTGTATGCTACAGTGGGTTCCCCAATCTACGACGGAGGTGATTTGGAACGACCGCGTTGATAATCAGTTTGTAAGTCATGTTGTCAACATCAAAACAGGCAAAAAACGTACCCTTCCCAAAGCGGTCTATGCATTGAGTCCTGATGGCAAATGGGCCATCGGGACTGAGTTTTCGCGGATTCAAGACCTGCGCCCAGGCTATGGGTATTCGGGGATTCCTGACCCTTATTTTGAGGTCAAAGCTCCTAAAGAGATAGGACTTTATAAAATGGACTTACAAACAGGAAAAACGCAATTGTTGTTTTCGCTCAACGAACTAGCTCAGTTGCCTCATCAAGGACAATCGGTAGTAGATAATTATCACTGGTTCAATCATTTGCTGGTCAATACCGACGGCTCTCGTTTTACTTTTTTGCATCGTTGGCGAGCCAAACGCGAAGACCGCCAAATCATGGCGCGTACCAATTTCGTAACGCGGATGTTTACGGCCAATGCCGACGGAAGCAATCTTTATTGTATTGATCCTTCAGGTTTTACCTCACATTTTATTTGGAAAGACCCGCGTAGCATATGCGCTTACACCCGCCCAGAAGGGCAGTCGTCGGGATTTTATATATTGGATGATTTTACCGGAAAATATACCCGTATCGGTGCCGACAAAATGAAAGTAAACGGGCATCAAACTTACTTGCCCGTGGGCAACGGCGCTGAGTGGATTCTCAACGACAACTACGCAAGTGGCCAAGACCGCCTCCAAACTCCTTATTTGTATCACGTCCCTACCGATCGTCGTACTGATTTAGGGAGTTTTTATTCGCCGCCTGAGTTTGTGGCCGAATGGCGTTGTGATTTACATCCCAGATTTAGTCACGATGGTACCAAAATCTGCATCGATTCCCCACACGGAGGAAATGGACGTCAGATGTACCTGCTGGATGTTTCGGAAATCATAAAATCTTAATTAGGGATTAATTATATAATTTGAAAATGATACATAATGTACTGATAGTCAGAGGTGTTTTTTTTGATTGGTATACAATGTTGATTGGCAAATGTTGTCTTTGTTCCCACATCAGGTCGGGACGTGTATAACTTGACCCAAACTATGATTTGGGTCACAAATAGTACAGCGTCTCCGACGCAAAATACACAAGCTAAACAGTTAAAAAATAACCTTTATGTCGAGAGTTTTATTCTTGTTTTGTTGCCTTTTTTGTCAAATCGTATTGGCGCAATCATCTAAGCCAAATATCCTTTTTCTTTTTGCCGACGATCTACGCGCCGATGCAGTGGGGTGTTATGGCAACCCTTACGTGAAGACGCCGAATCTTGACCAACTCGCCCAAAATGGCACGATGTTTAGCGAAGCGCACATTTTGGGAGGGCATCATGGAGCGGTATGTGCGCCTAGTCGGGCCATGCTGATGAGTGGCAAAGGTTTTTTTAGAGTAACTGACAAACTCAATGGTGTCACCACGTGGCCGATGCTATTGCGCCAAAAAGGATATTATACCTTTATGACGGGCAAATGGCACAATGAACCTGCGGCTGTAAGTGCGAGTTTTATGGAGGCCAAAAACGTAATGCTCGGCGGCATGGCCGATCATTATCAAACACCCATGTGCGATTTAAAACCCGACGGGACTTTTACCGAACCCGTCAAAAAAGGTTTTTCGACCGACCATTTCGCCCAAAGTGCCATCGATTTTTTGGATAAACAAACCCCCAATAAGCCTTTTGTAACTTATGTGGCTTTTACGGCTCCGCACGACCCACGGTCGCCGCTGCCCGATTATCTCAAACGCTACGGTACAGTGCCGCTACCTCCTAATTTTATGCCGGCTCATCCTTTCAATTTTGGCAGTGATATGACCGTGCGCGATGAAATGTTGGCGGCTTATCCGCGCACGACGGATGTTATCAAGTCACAATTGACCGAGTATTACGCCATGATTACGCATTTGGACGAAGCGATTGGTAAAATTTTAGCCAAACTCAAAGAAAAAGGACTCGACAAAAATACCATTATAGTATTTGCCGCCGACAATGGTTTGGCGATGGGAAGTCATGGGCTATTGGGCAAGCAAAACCTCTATGAACATAGCATGAGAGTGCCGCTGATTATGAGTGGGGTAGGGATTCCCAAAAACCAAAAGAGAGATGCTTTTGTGTATCTTTTTGACCTTTTTCCTACTTTCAGCCAAATGCTCAGCTTTCCAGCCCCTAAAGATTTGGAAGGAAAAGATATATCTGGCATTATCCAAAACAAAACACAGGCGGTGCGTCAACAAGTATTTACGGCTTATACCTTCAATCAACGAGCTATTCGTGATCGTCGCTGGAAATTGATTCGTTATCCCAAAGTAGATTTTACGCAGCTTTTTGATTTGCAATCAGACCCTTATGAGCTTAACAATTTGGCTCAAAAACCCGAACATGCCGATAGAGTCAAGGCGATGACCGAAGACTTGAAAAAATATCAACAACTCTATGGCGACCCGCATCCGCTTACGGCTACCGAAATCTCTTCTCAGGTATTTGATTATAAAAATGTAGTGCGTAAACCCGACCAATGGCAGCCCAAAGAAGTATTAGAAAAGTATTTTAAGTAAATATAAACGTGATAAAATGTACATGAAATCTCTTCTCTGCGTGCTATTATGTCTTTTTGTGGTGGAAGCAATCGCCCAAATTCCTGATTTTAAAGGCAAAAAAGTACATCTATATCTACTTGTAGGTCAGTCAAATATGGCAGGGAGAGGCATCCCCGAAGCTTCTGACAAAGTGCCACATCCACGGATTTGGATGTTTAGTAAAGACAATCAATGGGTGCCCGCCGTCGCTCCTTTGCATTTTGATAAACCTGAAGCAGGAGTAGGCCCTGGATTGGAGTTTGCAAAAGTAATGGCCGAGGCCGACACCAACATCATCATAGGACTCATACCTGCGGCGGCGGGTGGCTCGGGGATTGACAAATGGCAACCCGGAGGCTATCACGACCAAACCAAAAGCTACCCTTATGATGATGCGATTCGGAGAGCTAAAGCGGCTTTGGTCGCGGGCAAATTGAAAGGCATCTTGTGGCACCAAGGCGAAAGCGATAGCAAAGCGGAACTAGTAGGAAGCTATACCGAAAAATTGAAAGTTTTGATAAAACGATTTCGTAAAGAACTATCCGCTAAAAGAGTCCCGTTTGTAGTAGGTACTTTGGGCGATTTTTATGTGCTTAAAGTGCCTGAAGCCCAAAATATTAACCAACAACTCCGCAACTTGCCCAAAGAGGTCAAAAAAACAGCCTGTGTAGAAGCCACCGGCCTGACCGACAAAGGGGATAAAACGCATTTTGATACCCCTTCGGCGCGCGAGTTGGGACGACGATATGCGGAGGCTATGAAGAAGTTTTAGAGAGGTAAGTATTCTTGCGAAGTGTATTGTTGTACGCTTACTTATTATCAGTAAAATAGAGCTAAATCGATCTTTGAATCAGTAGTCTAAAATCTAAGATATTAAATCAGCGTATTTTTTAAAGTACTAAAATACTTGATTTAATAGAAGGATAATAATTAACCCTGCGAAAGCATTTAACTAACTCAAAATCAATTTTATACAATGAGAAAAATAACTGTTTCATTTTGCCTTTTTCTTTTGCTAATGGGCGTTGATACCTTCGCTCAAAAAGGGAAATTGTATTCTTTCCCCATTGGTATGCAGGCTTATACCTATCGGGCTAGTTTTCCGAAAGATGTCGCCGCTACCCTCGATACCCTCAAAGCCTTGGGTGTGACAGAGCTAGAAGGAGGTGCACAAAAAGGCACTACACCAGAGCAATTTAGAAAAATGTGTGAAGAGCGAGGTATCAAAATACCCGCTACGGGTGGGGGCTATGAGCAATTGGTAAAAGACCCCGTTGCGGCCGCCAAAACAGCCAATATTTTAGGTTCTAAATACCTCATGTGTGCTTGGATTCCGCACAAAGTAAAAGGAGGTTTCACACTAGAGGAGGCCAAAAAAGCGGTAACTGATTTCAACATGATCGGGAAAGCCTTGAAAGAGAATGGTGTTACGTTTTGTTATCATATCCACGGCTATGAGTTTCAGCCTTACGAAGACGGCACTTTGTTTGATTATATTGTCAAAAACACCAATCCTGATTATGTATCTTTTGAATTGGATGTACTTTGGGCGTTTCATGGCGGGGCAGACCCCGTGGCACTCCTAAAAAAATATGGAAAACGCTTTCAGCTTGTGCATCTCAAAGATCTTCGCAAAGGAGTAAAAGGGGATTTGACAGGAGGTACGCCACTAGAAAATGATGTGACGCTCGGAACCGGCCAAATCGATATTCCAGGGGTAATAAGAGAAGCCAAAAAAATTGGCATCAAGCATTATTTTATTGAAGACGAAAGCCCTATTTGGAGTCAGCAAGTGCCTAAAAGCATTGCTTATTTGAAAAGTTTGTAACAAAGTTTGGGAATATTATTTACTTTCTAAAAAAGCACCTTTGAGTAAACAGAGGTGCTTTTTGCTTGATATAGGGTTCATAGATAAGCTAATCCAAAAAGAAATTTTCATTATTATTCAAAGATTTTTTAAAATCATTTAGGGATTTTTCCGACTTGATTGACTATACACCAACAGAAGCACTTACTTATGAAGTATCAAGCCCTGACGGATGAGCAATTAGTGGATTTTTTGAAAAGCGACAACCAAGGCGCTTTTGAAGAAATCTATCATCGGTATTGGTACAAATTGTTGGGGGTCGCTTATCACGAAACAGGCACGCGCGAAGAAGCCGAAGAATTGGTTCAAGACCTCTTTGAAAAACTCTGGAAACGCAGGCACGTAAGCATCATTCAGCATTTGAGTGCGTATTTGGTGGTTTCGATTAAGCATTTGGCTACCAACTACATCAAGTCGCAGATTACTCACCGTAAGTTTCAGGAGTATTTGATTTTTAATGAAATAAGACAGTCCAACGCCACGGACGAAACGGTTCAGTTTTCGGATTTGTCGAAGGCCGTAGAGGAAGCAATGAAAAAACTCCCCGAAAAAAGCGTCGAGATTTTTAAGTTGAGTCGGTTTGAAAACCAATCCGTGAAGGCCATCGCCCAACAACTCAATCTTTCTGAAAAAGCCGTAGAGTATCATATCACCAAGTCGCTAAAAGTTCTTAAAGAACAACTCAAAGCTTATCATTCTGACAATTGATATCCACCCATTTCTTCATACACAGACAAAAAGATGAACCAGTACGAATTCAATCAATTGTTAGAAAAATACTTAGCAGGACAATGTAGCCCTGATGAGGAGCGCTTGATTGTGGAGTGGCAGGACAACTTGCTAAAAACCACTGATTTGGGACTAGGAGAACAAGAAAAAGAAACCACAAAAAAAAGACTCTGGCATCACATCCAAGAAGTTACTTCTGAGCCAGTCATAGAAGAGGAGTATCGATACAAAATAGGCTGGTGGAAATGGCTGACAGCCGCCTCAGTGGTATTGCTTTTGGGCGTTTATTGGGGGCTTAATCGTTCAGAAACCCCTCCTGTGCCCCGCGCTGAAGCTGAGATAGAAGCCCCGCACGGTATTGAAGTTAAAAATACCGCCGCCAATCCTCGCCAAATCAAGTTAGAAGACGGGAGTATCGTGGTACTGAAGGCCAACAGCAGTGTGACTTATCCTGAGCATTTTGGGAAACAAAGCCGAAGTGTATTTCTAAAAGGAGAAGCTTTTTTCAATGTCAAACGCGACCCTACCAAACCTTTTATCGTGCATACGGGCGACCTCACCACCGAAGTATTAGGGACGAGCTTTACGGTCAAATCTTACGAAGATGCCCAATCCATCGAAGTAGTAGTGGCTACGGGGAGGGTGTCGGTTTATGAAAACTCTTCCAAAAAAACGCAGCCTCGAAATGGTATGATTTTGACCCCTAATCAAAAAATTGTATTTGATAAAGCATCGGGAAAACTCACGCCGGGCATCATCGAAGTGCCGGTTATTGTACGCCCTCCTGCCGCCTCTACTGCTTTTATTTTTGACGAAACCCCTTTACCTCAAGTCTTGAAAAGGCTCGAAAAAGCCTATGGACTTCAAATTATTGTTGAAAATCAAACCCTTAACCAATGTATTTTTACGGCAGACCTCAATGACCTACCTCTTTATACGCAGCTAGATTTGGTGTGTAAGTCGGTAAATGCTACCTACGAACAACGCGGCACCAGCCTTTTTATTAACGGTGAAGGATGTAAGTAAAACCTACGGTTTTTGTTTGTAATTCCTTAAAATGAAATTGACTTTTTACAAAAAAGCCGACAATGTAGCGAGCATTGTCGGCTTAGCGTAGCCGCCACCGAATTGGCGTTCGGGGTGTTCAGACTTCATTGGCGTGAGGTCTGATGGGCGGTTAGTTTTTGCCTTACGAAACCAAAAACATGTTAAAATTATGCAAAAAAATGTACGAATCAAAGCGTTCTTACTCAAAGCGATGAGAATGACGGTTACTCAATTTATGCTGCTGGTAGTTTTTTGTGGACTAGCCAGCGCCAACGCTACCAAAGCTCAAGAAGTACTGAATACGACTGTTTCGCTACAAATCGAAGCCGTGGAGATAAAGCGCGTATTTAGCAATATCGAAAAACAAGCCAAAGTCAAATTTGTATATAGTCCTAATGCCATCCGAGCCGACCAAAAGGTGTCGTTGGCTACTACCAACAAGCTTTCGGAGGTATTGAAAGAACTTCTTACGCCGCTCCATATTTCGTATGAAGTGGTAGGAACGCGCATCTTGTTGCGCCAAAAACTCCCCGAAAAATCAGCTTCACTAGAAGAGATAGTAGTGCCAGTCCCAAACGTAATCGAAGTCCAAGAGCAAGTCATCAAAGGCAAAGTAACCGACGGTGACAAAGGCGAAGGCTTGCCCGGCGTGAGTGTGTTGCTGAGAGGCACGCAAAAAGGCACTACTACCAATCCCAACGGAGAGTTTTCGCTGGCGGTGCCTGACGCAAACGCCATTTTGGTATTTAGTTTTGTGGGCTATGAGCCACAAGAAGTGGTGGTGGGCAATCGTACCCAAATCAATATAAGCCTAAAAGTAGATACCAAAGCACTCGACGAAGTGGTGGTAGTGGGATATGGTACCGTGAAGCGAAGCGACTTGACGGGTTCGGTAACGCAGGTAAAATCAAAAGAATTGAATGCTTTTCCCGCCGCCAATGTATTACAAACCTTGTCGGGACGAGCAGCGGGGGTACAAGTAACCCAAAATACAGGAGCACCAGGAGGAGGGGTGAGTGTTCGTATCAGAGGTACCAATTCGATTCAGGGAAGTAACGAGCCTCTGTATGTAGTAGATGGTTTCCCTACTTCGGGTAGCAATCCTACCGTTTTGAACAACGCCGACATCGAAAGCATGGAAATCCTCAAGGATGCCTCTGCTACGGCGATCTATGGGTCAAGGGGGGCTAATGGTGTGGTTTTGATTACCACCAAACGCGGAAAATCAGGCAAAACAAAGGTCGATTTTGAAACAAGTTTTACCTCTCAGTCTCTCATCAAAAGATTGGATTTGATGAATGCCAAAGAGTATGCTACATTTTACAACCTCCAAGCGACCAACGACAAACTGAATCCTTACTTTACGCAAGCTCAAGTAGATGGTTTTGGGGAGGGATTTGATTGGCAAAACTTGGTATTTACCAAAGCCCCTATGAAAACTACCTCGCTGAACATCAGCGGCGGAAATGACAAGACACAGTTTTCGATATCAGGTAGTTTTTTTGGACAAGATGGTATCATCAAAGGAAGTGACTACAAGCGTTATTCATTGCGTACCAATCTATCTCATAAAATCAGTGAAAAATTTAGCGTCACGCTTTCTAGCACTCTTTCGCGTCTCAAAACCGACCGAAGAGACAGTGAAGGTGGCTCGCGGGGCAATTCGATGATTTCGGCGGCTATTTCGGCACCCCCGACTTTGACACCTTACAATGACAATGGTACGTATCGGGTGCTGGCGATTGCGTATCCTTTTGTGGCTACCGACCTTATCAACCCACTGAATTTTATCAATGAGCAAACAAACCGTATCAAAGCCAATCGGGTATTGACCAATGCCTCTTTGATCTATAATCCTATCCCCGAAATTACGATAAAAATATCGGGCGGTATCGAAAATGCCGATGACCGTACGGACAATTATACAACGACCAATTTCTTCAATTCACCCGGACGGGCTAGTGTGAGTACCACTCAACAAACTAGTTTGTTGAACGAAAATACCATCAGTTATAGTAAAGTATTCGGCCAAGTACATAGCGTGTCGGCAGTGGCGGGATTTACGTATCAAGATTTTGTAAATACCTCGCTTTCGGCTTCGGGCAATGGCTTTTTGAGTGATATTATCGAAACCTCGGGTTTAGGTTCGGCCATTACGCCTGGCATTCCCAATTCAGGTTATTCTAAATCAGTATTGTTGTCATATCTAGGTCGGGTCAATTATACCTTCAAAGACAAGTACTTAGCCACGGTAAGTATTCGTAGAGATGGCTCGTCGCGCTATAGTGAAGGCAACAAATGGGGCTATTTCCCGTCGGGTGCTTTGGCGTGGCGGATTTCAAATGAAGACTTCTTGAAAAGCAATACTTTCATCTCCGACCTGAAACTACGTGCAAGCTGGGGTCTTACGGGTAGTCAGGCCATTAGCCCCTATGCCACGCTCAACCAACTTTCTTCGTTTCGGACCGTGTTTGACGATGCCATGTATACTACCTTTTCGCCAGGTACTCGCCTCCCCGGTAATCTCAAATGGGAAACTACCGAGCAAAAAGACATTGGGATAGACTTTGGGATTTTGAATAATCGCCTCATTTTGACAGCCGACTATTACATCAAAAATACCCGCGACTTGCTCAATACCGTGGCTTTGCCTTCTTCTTTAGGTTTTACTTCTACGATTCAGAATGTGGGAGAAGTTCAAAACAAAGGGTTTGAGCTAGGAGTAGATAGCCGCTTGTTTACGGGGAATTTCAAATGGGATGTCAACGCCAATATTTCATTCAATCGCAACAAAGTAGTAAAACTCTACGGTGATGACGATATTTTGGGAGGAAATGTAAACGTGGTTGTCATCAATGATGTCACCAGTATTTTGAGAGAAGGCAGGCCGATTGGTCAGTTTTGGGGCTACGTAGAAGACGGCTATACCGACCAAGGTCGCATCAATTTCAAAGATTTGGACGGTAATGGAAGCATCACTCAAAACGACAAAACCTACATCGGCGACCCCAACCCTAATTTTATCTATGGGTTGAATTCAAATATGTCTTACAAAAACTTCGATTTGTCGTTTTTTGTGCAGGGCGTGCAAGGCAATGATTTGTTTAATGTAAGTTCGATTGTCAATACAATTGATTATGGTTTTGGCTTAAATATGCCCAAAGAAGTCCTCTACAACCACTGGACTCCTACCAATACCAACGCCAAATACCCGATTATCCGCCGCACCACTACCACTCGTGTTTCCAATCGATTTATCGAGGATGGTTCTTATTTGCGTCTCCGAACTACACAGCTTGCTTACAATCTCCCCATGGAAAAGCTCGGAGTAAAGTGGATACGCAATTTGCAAGTGTATGGCAGTGGCCAAAATCTACTTACCCTCACCAAGTATTCGTGGTGGGACCCTGAGGTCAATTCAAGAGGTGGGAGCAATTCGACCATGCAAGGAATTGACCACAACAGTTATCCTACTGCTAAGTCATGGACGATTGGACTCAGAGCAGGGTTTTAATGAAGAGTAGATATTCATTCCAAAATGTCGGTAAAATCAAAAAATTGAACATGGAAAAGCCAATCATAAATTTTTTTAAACCTTCTAAGAATGTGTTTAGAAGAGGCATATTCGGGTTGTTTATTTGTTTCGCCCTTACTTCTTGCGAGAATCTTTTGGTGGAAGAACCAAAGTTTATTGTGGTAGAAAATTTCTTCAATACGGCAGCCGAAGTAGAAGCAGCCACCAATGCTATCTACACGCCCCTTCGGAGTACCAACTTCACTGTATTTGAAACCACCCTAGAGTGTCAAGCCGACTATGCGTATGGACGGGGGAGTTGGGCACCGTTGCACGGTTATCAAGGTCTCAACGATGCCAACATCAGCCGCGTAGCGGGGCTTTGGAATGCTTTTTATTTGAGTATTCGCAATGCCAATTTGGTTATTAAAAACGCACCTTTGGGTAAATCCATTTCGCAGGCCGACATCAATAAATACGTGGCGGAAGCCAAATTTTTACGCGCCTTCAATTATTTCCAGCTTGTGCGAACTTGGGCGGGTGTACCCTTGCGTACCGAACAAAATATGACCGACATCAATCTCAAAAAAAGCAGCGTAGAAGAGGTCTATAATCTGATTGTGGCTGATTTGAAAGAAGCCGAAGCCAACCTCCCCGAAACTCCCTCCAATGTGGGACGTCCTTCCAAATGGGCTGCCAAAACCTTCTTGGCCGATGTATATCTCAATCTAGGCCGATACGCAGAAGCCAGAGATAAAGCCGATGAAGTCATCAAAAGCAATAAGTTTTCGCTCGTGCCCATCGCTTCCAAAGAAGATTTTCAATTGAAAGTATTCGGGCCAGAGTTGGTTTCTACGACCGAAGAAATCTTTTATTTTAAATACACGCGCCAAGTGGACCAAGGAAACTATATGCTTTGGATTACCAACCACCCAAGTACCAATCTATTCAATTTTGGCGGGGCGTATGTGGTGTATGGTGAAACCACCGACCCTTTTTATAAAGCTTGGGACCCTGCCGATATTCGCAAGGCTCTGTGGGAAAAAGTCAACATCGGGTTAGGAGCCAATACAGTTATCAGTTCTAAATTTATTGACCAAAAAGCCATCAGTCAAAACGGCGCTGGCAACGACGACCCCGTATATGCTTATGCCGATGTACTGCTGATTTATGCCGAAGCTGCCGCTCGGGCAGGCAACGGCCCCACGGCTCAAGCACTTGAAGCACTCAACCAAGTACACCGCAGAGCTTACGGCAAAAACCCCAAAGTGGCTTCTTCGGTAGATTTTGTGTTGGGCAATTACAATGCCACCTCTTTTGTAGATTTGGTTTTACAAGAACGTGCCTATGAGTTTTTGTACCTCGGCAAAAGATGGCTCGACCTCGTCAGAACAGGAAAAGTAAAAGAGGTAATCAAAGCCTCTAAAGGAATTACGGTAGCCGACAAACACCTCTTATGGCCGATTCCAGTATCGGAAATGAACTTCAACAAAGCCCTTGACCCCGTAAAAGACCAAAACCCTGGTTATTAAATTTTTAGCTTATGGAAAAAATAAAAAGAAGAACCGCGCTCGCTTCTTTGGGAAGTCTGATGACGGCCCCCGTTTTAGAAAAGGGTGAGTTTGTACAAGCACCTTATCAAATCAAAAAAACAACCATCAAAACCGATATTTTGGTGATTGGGGGCGGTACGGCGGGGGTGATTGCGGCTATTCAGGCAGGGAGAGCAGGTCGCAAGACGATTCTCGTCGAAAATGGCAGCCAACTAGGCGGTACTACCACCACGGGTGGCGTGGCTTTTCCGGGGATTTTCTTTGCTTGGGGCAAACAGGTCATCAGCGGCATTGGCTGGGAATTGGTCCAATCGGCGGTGGCTATGAACGACGACACTTTACCCAACTTTTCGATACCACATGGCCGCAATCACCCTCGACATCAGGTAAGGCTCAATGGGCAGCTGTATGCCTTGCTCATTGAAGAAAAATGCGTAGAAGCGGGCGTTCAAATTCGCTTCTATGAGACTCCTACCAAAATTACGCCCCAAAAAAATGGGTGGCTGGTACAAACCATGGGCAAAGGAGTAATCGCCGAAATTGCTTGTAATCAGTTGATTGATTGTACAGGCAATGCCTTCGCTACTTCTTTGGCGGGTTTTCCGGTATTGAGAGAAGCGGAGACACAGCCGGGTACTTTGATGTTTCAGATTGGTGGATATGACTTCAAAACCTTGGATGTGAAATTGATACAACAACGCTACCAAGAAGCCCTTGCTAAGGGAGAACTGGTAAAAGCGGATTTTCGTAACAATATCGTGGGGCTGCTCAGAAGTGCTGGCGACAATATTTCGCACGTTTTGGGGGCAGATGCTACTACTTCCGAAACCCATACAGTGGCTAATTTGAAGGGGCGAAAGGCATTGCTAGATACGCTGCGCTTTTTGCGAACCTTGCCGGGATTGGAAAAAACCCATCTCATAGACATGCAAAACGAAACGGCAGTGCGCGAAACTTACCGCATTGACGGTCATTACAAAATCACCCACGAAGATTATGTCACGGGGAAGATGTTTGATGATTCGGTTTCGTATTCGTACTATCCTATCGATGTGCACGACGAAAATGGCGTAGTACCTGACCACCTCAAAGAAGGGATTGTGCCTACGGTGCCTCTAAGGGCGTTGATTCCCAAAAATAGTCGTAATTTTATGGTAGCAGGCCGCTGCGTAAGTAGTGACCGATTGGCCAATTCAGCTCTTCGTGTGCAGGCGTCTTGCATGGGAATGGGTCAAGCCGCTGGCGCTACAGCGGTGTTGGCTAACCTTCAAAACAAAACACCTTTGGAGGTATCGATGAAAGACATTCGGCAGCTTTTGGAGGAGCACGGCGGCATTGTTCCCAAAGTTTAAAACAAGACTCTTTGATTGGTTTTGAAGAAGACAATTTTCAAAATAACCTTATTGATTTTGTGGGGAGGCATCCTTAGTACCGTGGATGCCTCCGACAAAATTCGCTATTTTCAATCTCCTACCGTAAAGTTAGAACAAGAGAAGGTCGTGTTTCATCTTGTTGATTTTCAGGAAGATTTAGGGATTGACACTTTATTTCAGCTTCAATCAAAAAAGGGATTCCCCACGGCTTACTATCGACATATCCAAAGCAATGTTTGTTTTGATGGCAAATGCCGTATGCTCGTTGTCACGCTTTATTGGAACATCACAGGGCGCTATTTGGGATTTGAGCTGCCCAAAGGTGAGTTTTTGAGCAAAACTGACCACGAGCCTTTTGTCAATGAAGAATATGAGCGGCTGCACGCTTTATTGGCCGATTCGTTGTCGCCTTTAGGGACGATTGCGTACGAGGCTTTAGTGCCCAAGGCTTCTTCTGACTCCCAAAAAGTAGATGCTATTTCGTCGCCTACCGCGCCTGATGTTCTCGAATACATCATCAAGGGCGCTGCTTATACGACCTACAAACTTTGGCATTTTGTGTATGGAATTACGCAAAGCGAAATCCAACAAAAAACGGTAAGTGTTTTATCCCCTTCTTTATTGCTTCAAATTTTGGATAGCCCCGATTTGGGCGACAAGATATGGGCACTCAATCACGCTACTCCTTATTTTACCGAGAATCCGTTGCTTACTTCCAAAGTACTTTCTCTCATTCACCAAGATGCTTATAATCTCTCCGAAACGGCGATTCGGGTACTTCCTTTGACCGACGAGACGGTCCAAAAGGGTTTGACAGAGGTGTTTTTGAAGAGTAATTATGCCATTCAAAAACTGATTATCAACAAACTCAGACGTATGCAGTCTTTGACTCCCTCTACGGTCTATGCGTTGGCGTCGTCGTTATCATCGCTTAGTGGGGAATTGGTCAACAATGTGTTGGCACTTTTTCAAAAAAACCAAGTAGAAGATGTCGAAATCGGGAAGTTGGTGGCAAAATTGTTGGAACATAAAAATGGCTTTATTGCCGATAAAGCTTACCAATTTTTGGTCAAACAAAAACACAAAAGTGCGGATACCGAACAACAACTGAAGGTATATTTGGCAAAAATTCAGTCGCAAAAGTAGAACCTGCTTGCCTTCGGCTTCTATTCAAAATCCAATCCTATTTTCTGATGAAGTACTGTGGCTATCTACTTCTTGTGGGGTGTTTGGGGCTTGGTGCTTTTGGCATGATTGCTAAAACAAAACCAGCCGATGCTCGTCCCAATATCATTTTTTTGCTTACTGACGACCATCGCTGGAATTCATTGGGGGTGATGGGAAATACCCTCATCAAAACCCC
>VFQN01001328.1_pt1 | contig 41781 bp, 34 predicted proteins | sample 3512371 | NCBI WGS metagenome assembly VFQN01 (sample SAMN10412370, study PRJNA504923) | tailings metagenome | isolation source: Replicate 2 from Balatoc abandoned mine | place: Philippines: Itogon, Benguet | collected 2017-08-28 | reverse complement strand
GCAACACATGCGAAGAGACCTGCCCGGTCGATGCGATCACGCATGACGACAACAACTATGTCGTGGATGCGACGAAGTGCAATTTCTGTCTCGACTGCATCTCGCCATGCCCGACGGGGTCGATCGATAACTGGCGTGTTGTTGCGAAATCCTATTCCATCGAAGAACAGTTCGGCTGGGAAGAACTGCCCGCGCAAGAGGATATCGCCAGCAGCGATAGCTCAGGAGGCGAAGCCGAGGACGATGAAGCTGCGAAGCTGATCGCCGAGGCGCATTCCGGCAGCGGTGGGAAAAGTGTCGCGCCTGCGTCCGCCAGCAAGCCGACGATCAATCTCTATAATCGCGGCAGGCCTGCGATTGCGACCGTCACCGGCAATTTCCGGCTGACTGACCCGAACGCCGACAACGACGTGCGCCATATCATTCTCGATTTTGGCGATGCGTCGTTTCCAGTGCTGGAGGGCCAAAGTATCGGAATCATACCGCCGGGCAGCGATGCGAACGGCAAGCCGCATGTCATTCGTCTCTATTCCGTGGCCAGTTCGCGCGACGGCGAGCGGCCAAAGCACAACAATCTCGCGCTGACGGTGAAGCGCGAAGCGCAAGGGCTGTGCTCGAACTATCTGTGCGATCTGAAGAAGGGCGACACCGTTCAGGTGACCGGTCCGTTCGGCGCAACCTTCCTGATGCCGGACGATCCGTCCGCCAACATCATCATGATCTGCACCGGCACTGGCTCGGCCCCGTTCCGCGGCTTCACCGAGCGCCGGCGCCGCACCATGCGCGATGCTCCCGGAAGGATGATGATCTTTTTCGGTGCGCGCCGGCCAGAGGAGTTGCCGTATTTCGGACCGTTGCAAAAGGTGCCCGATGGGCTGCTGCGAAAGCACTTCGCCTATTCGCGGGTGCCGGGTGAGCCGAAGACCTATGTGCAGGACCGGATGCGTGGAACCGCTGAAGAGGTGTCAATCTTCCTGAAGCACGAAAAGACGCACATCTATATCTGCGGTCTGAAAGGGATGGAGACCGGAGTCGACGAGGCGCTGGCCGATATCTGCCGCGGCGTCGGGATGGACTGGGCCGAATTGCGTTCCGCGATGCGCGCGCAGGGACGGTACCACGTCGAGACCTATTAGCGACGCCGTGACCTCCCTTGATCCGTCACCCTGAGGTGCCGTCGCGCAGCGACGGCCTCGAAGGGCGACGGCCACGGTCTTGCAACAGCTTCGGCCGTTCATCCTTCGAGGCTCGCACGCCATCAGCTTTTACGCGCCCGTCACCACCTTGCGCGTTGCTCGCACCTCCGGATGACGGATTGGGGGCCTCATTTCCCGGCAAATGAGTCCATGCTACGATCCAAAAGTTTTGCGTTCGTGCCTGACCCGTCACCCTAAGGTGCCGTCGCGTAGCGACGGCCTCGAAGGGCGACGGCCACACATGTGCAGCGGTGCGTGTATGGCCGCCTACGTTTACATGCTCCGATGTGCAGACGGTTCGTTCTATGTTGGAAGCGCAACCGGCAGCGATCTCTCGCGACGTATAGCGGAGCACCAATCAGGCGCCTATCCGGGCTACACTTGGTCGCGACGGCCCGTCGAGCTGGTCTGGTCCGAACATTTCGATCGCATCACCGATGCAATCGCGGCCGAGCGCAAACTCAAAGGCTGGAGCCGGGCCAAGAAAATGGCGCTCGTGAATTCAGACTTCAGCCTGATCCAGGCATTGGCGAAGCGCCGTGCGGGAAAACCAAAGCCACTGTGAGGTGTCTGGCATTGCAGTAACGGGCCGTCGCCCTTCGAGGCCCGGCCGTTGGCCGGGCGCCTCAGGGTGACGGATCGAGAAGTTCACTTCTTTTGCGCGCTTACTCCGCCGCAACGCGCGCCGGCTTAGCGTGCGCCGTGATCAGGTAGTCCATCGCCGCCTGCACGCCGCCCTTCTTGTGCGGCACGCCAGCCAACGCCAGCGCCATTTCGGTCGCGGCGAGCGCGCCGATGATGGTGGCGTCGTTGGTGTCGCCGAGATGACCGATGCGGAAATACTTGCCGGCATAGGGACCGAAGCTCGCGCCGTAGGAGATATTGAAATGCTCGAGCGCAAGCGTGCGGAAGGCGTCGGCGTTATGACCCTCGGGCAGAAGGATTGCCGTGACGGTCGACGAATAATGCTTGGGGTCGCTGCAGAGGATTTCGAGGCCCCAATGCGTCACCGCCCGGCGCACGGCTTCGCCCAGACGATCGTGGCGCGCAAAAACGTTGTCGAGGCCTTCCTCGTGCAGCATCGCGATGCCTTCGACGAGACCGCTCAGCATCAGCGTGGCCGGCGTGTAGGGGAAGAAGCCGACCTTGTTCATATTGATCATGTCTTCCCAGTCGAAGAACGACTTCGGCAGCTTCGAAGTCTTGTAGGCCGCGAGCGCCTTCGGGCTCAGCGCGTTGAAGGACATGCCGGGCGGCATCATCAGGCCCTTCTGCGCACCGCCGACGGCGACGTCCACGCCCCATTCGTCATGCCGGTAATCGGTGGAGGCAAGCGAGGAGATGGTGTCGACCATAAGGAGCGCCGGATGACCGGCGGCGTCGATCGCCTTGCGGACCGCCGGAATGGAGGTCGAGCAACCGGTCGAGGTCTCGTTGTGAACGACGCAGACCGCCTTGATCTCCTTGTTGGTATCCTTGCGCAGATGCGCCTCGATTTCGGCGGGGTCCGCACCGGTGCGCCAGTCGGTCTTGATGAACTCGGCCTTGAGACCGAATTTCTCCGCCATCTTCTTCCACAGCGTGGCGAACTGGCCGGTCTCGACCATCAGCACCTTGTCGCCGGGCGACAGCGTGTTGACCAGCGCGCCTTCCCAGGCGCCGGTGCCGGTCGCGGTGTAGATGATCACCGGATTGGCGGTCTTGAAGATGGTCTTGATGCCCTCGAGCGCGGACTTCGCCATCTTCGCGAATTCCGGACCGCGATGGTCGATCACCGGGCGGTCGATGGCGCGCAGCACACGGTCCGGCACCGGGGTCGGTCCGGGGATCTGCAGGAAATGGCGCCCGGCGGCGCGCGAGGAATTCTGGGCCATCGTCGAAAAGCTCCGATAATCAAGGGTTTGCCCATAGGGCAAAACGGCCGCCTGCGGCGGCCTGAACTTGCCGGGATCAACACCGAATGCCAAGGTCTGGTCAAGCCCAAACGCGGCATGGCCCGATAGTAAAGCTGTATCGACCGCGGGGCTGGCTGACGCGGGGACGCGGGAGGAGTAACGTTTGGCTGACACTCTGCGGCCGGTGCTGGAACGGCGGCTGAAAGCCGAGGTGGCGGGCGACGTGCGGTTCGACCGCTTCACGCGCGGGCGTTATGCCACCGACGCTTCCCATTATCAGATCATGCCGGTGGGAGTGGTGGCGCCGCGGACCATGGACGATGCCGCGCGAGCGATTGCCGTCGCGCGGGCGGAGGGCGTGTCGGTGCTGGCACGCGGCGGCGGGACCTCGCAATGCGGGCAGACAGTGAACGAGTCGGTTGTGATCGACTGTTCGAAATATCTGAACCGTATTCTCGAACTCGATGTCGAAAACCGGCGCTGCGTGGTCGAGCCCGGCATTGTGCTCGACGATCTCAACCGCGCGCTCAAGCCCCATGGCCTGTGGTTTCCGGTCGATATCTCGACGGCGTCGCGCGCGACCATTGGCGGGATGACCGGCAACAATTCCTGCGGCGCGCGCTCGCTGCGATACGGCAATACCCGGGAGAACGTGATCTCGGTCGACGCGATCCTCGCCGATGGCCGGACCGCATCTTTCGGACCTGCCTCACCGAGCTTGGCGGAATTCCCGCTGTCATCGCCGATGTTCTCGCTGGCCTCCAATCTCTTGGCGCTCGGCGCGCGCGAGGCCGATGAGATTGCCGCGCGCTTTCCCAAGGTGCAGCGCCGGGTCGGCGGCTACAACATCGATGCGTTTCTGCCGGGCCGCAACGATCTCAACCTCGCGCATATCCTGATCGGTTCGGAAGGAACGCTCGGCTTCACCACCCAGGTCGAGTTGAAGCTGGCGCCTCTGCTCGGCCGCCGCGCGGTGGGAGCCTGCCATTTCGGCCGCTTCTACGATGCGATGGATGCCGCGCAACATATCGTGCGGCTGAAGCCGATCGGAGTCGAACTCATCGACCGCACCATGATCGAGCTCGCGGGCGAGATTGCGATCTTCCGACCCACGCTCGAGCAATTCGTGCGCGGCAAGCCGGACGCGATCCTGCTGGTCGAGTTCGGCGAAGACGATCATGACGAGAATCTGCGCCGGCTGAAGCAGCTCGGCGAACTGATGGGCGATCTCGGCTACGCCTGGAGCAACGGCGGCGAGAAACAGGGCGGCGTCGTTGAAATTCTCGATCCGGGTTTGCAGGCCGCGATCACCGAGGTGCGTACGTCCGGCCTCAACATCATGATGTCGATGAAGGAGGAAGGCAAACCTGTCTCATTCGTCGAGGATTGCGCGGTGCCGCTGGAGCATCTCGCCGAATACACGTCAAAGCTCACCACGGTGTTCGAGAAACACGGCACGCGCGGCACCTGGTATGCGCATGCGGGCGCGGGATGTCTGCATGTGCGTCCGGTGCTGAACCTGCGTCTCGAGAAGGACGTGAAGGCGATGCGTGCCATCGCCGAAGAGGCCTTCGCGATGGTGCGCGACTACAAGGGCTCGCATTCCGGCGAGCACGGCGACGGCATCGTGCGCTCCGAGTTTCACGAATTCATGTTCGGTCCGCGCCTGGTGCGCGCATTCGAGGAGGTGAAGGCGCGGTTCGATCCCGACGCGTTGTTCAACCCCGGCAAGATAGTCCATGCGCCGAGATTCGATGACCGGCGCAACTTCCGTTTCAAGCCCGGCTATAGCGGCGAGAATATCGTGACACAGCTCGACTGGTCGGCCTGGCCCGGTGCGGGCGGCGGATTTCAGGGCGCGGTCGAGATGTGCAACAACAACGGCGCCTGCCGCAAGATCGAAGGCGGCGTGATGTGTCCGAGCTATCGCGTTACCCGCGACGAGCGCGACGTGACGCGCGGGCGCGCCAATTCGCTTCGCTTGGCGGTGACCGGACAGCTTGGGCCCGACGCGCTCACATCGGACGAGATGGCAGAGACCATGAAGCTCTGCGTCTCGTGCAAGGCGTGCCGACGCGAATGCCCGACCGGCGTCGACATGGCGCGCATGAAGATCGAGGTGCTGGCTGCGCGCGCGGCGCGTTTTGGCTTTTCGGTGCGCGATCGTCTGGTCGGCTGGCTGCCACGCTATGCGCCATACGCTGCGAAAGTGCCGTGGCTGATGAATGCGCGCAATGCGGTGCCAGGCGCGGCGTGGTTGTCAGAAAGGGTGGCGGGATTCTCGGCGCGGCGGAGTTTGCCACGTTGGCGGGGCGATGTGTTTGAGGATTCGTCCTTCACCCCCGCATGGGGAGGGCGGGACGGAGAGGGCGGTGCGAGCGATACAGCAGGCCGGTCCGTCGTGCTCTTTGCCGATACCTTCAACCGCTATTTTGATCGCGAGAATCTCGATGATGCGCGCGATGTGCTGCGCGCCGCGGGCTATCGCGTCGACATCGCGCAGCCGCAGAACCGCAAGGATCGTCCGCTCTGCTGCGGGCGCACCTTCCTGTCGGTCGGCGCGGTCGATCAGGCGCGCGCGGAAGCACAGCGCACGCTCGCGGCGCTCGCACCGTTCATCGACAGGGGCGTCCCGGTCGTCGGACTGGAGCCGAGCTGCATCCTGTCGTTCCGCGACGAGGTGCCTGCACTGGTGAACTCCGAGGCCGCACGCAAACTGGCGTCGCTCGCGGTCACCTTCGAGGAATTTCTGGCGCGCGAGCACGAGGCCGGGCGGCTCGACCTGAAGTTCAAAGCGACGCCGCGCCGCGCGCTGGTCCACGGGCATTGCCATCAGAAGGCGTTTGAAGCGTTCGGCCCGGTGCAGACAGTCCTGAAGCTCGTGCCCGATCTCAAGGTCGAAACCATCGAATCGAGCTGCTGCGGGATGGCCGGGGCATTCGGTTACGACGCCGACACTATCGGCGTTTCCGTCGCCATGGGCGAGCTCTCGCTTCTGCCGGCTGTGCGCAAAGCGCCCGACGACGCCATCATCGTTGCCGACGGCACGTCATGCCGCCACCAGATCCATGATGGTGCCGGCCGCGAAGCTGTCCATGTCGCACGTGTCCTGGCGCGTGCGCTTGACACCAAGCCGGAAGCGACCGCGCGCTGAAGCGCACCAGCCCTGACCGCTCTACTTGCGCCGCATCGCCTCGGCCAAAGCGGCCGCCAATGCGCCCTGTGCCGCCGGGCGCTCAGGCGCGCGTTGAGCGCCGCCGAATGAACGGCTGCCGCTGAACTTGCCCTTGCCGTCATTGGCATTGCCCGCGTTGTTACGCTGTGCCGTGGCGGCGCCATCCTTGCGCATGGTGAGGCCGATGCGCTTGCGCTTCACGTCGACCTCGACAACGCGCACTTTCACCACATCGCCGGCTTTCACCACCTCATGCGGGTCCTTCACGAAGCGGTCGGCAAGCTGCGAAACGTGAACCAATCCGTCCTGATGAACGCCGATATCGACGAAGGCGCCGAAAGCGGCGACGTTGGTCACGGTGCCTTCCAGCAGCATGCCGGGCTTCAGATCGCTGATCTCCTCGACCCCGTCCGTGAAGGTCGCGGTCTTGAAGCTGGGGCGCGGATCGCGGCCCGGCTTTTCAAGTTCGGTCAGGATGTCACGGACGGTCGGCAATCCGAAACGCTCGTCGACGAACACGCGCGGATCGAGCGCCTTCAGAGCAGCGCTGTCGCCCATCAGCGACCGCACATCGCGCCCGCAGGCCGCAACGATCTTCGTGGCGACGCCATAGGCTTCCGGATGGACCGACGACGCATCGAGGGGTTCGTCCCCGTTCGGAATGCGCAGGAATCCGGCGCAGAGCTCGAAGGTGCGCGGCCCGAGCCGAGCGACTTCAAGCAATTGCTTGCGATTGCGGAAAGCGCCGACCTTGTCGCGATGTGCGACAATCAACTCGGCGAGCGAGGCGCCCAAGCCCGACACCCGCGACAACAACGACGCCGAGGCCGTGTTGAGATCGACACCGACAGCGTTCACCGCGTCTTCCACCACAGCGTCGAGCGAGCGCGCCAGCCGGTACTGATCGACATCGTGCTGATACTGGCCGACGCCGATCGATTTCGGCTCGATCTTTACCAGTTCCGCCAGCGGGTCCTGCAGGCGGCGCGCGATCGACACCGCGCCGCGCAGTGACACGTCGAGACCCGGGAATTCGGCGGCGGCGGTCGCAGAGGCGGAATAAACCGATGCGCCGGCTTCGCTCACCACGACCTTGATCGGTTTGGGTGACGGAATGTCGGCCAGCAGATCGGCGACCAGCTTGTCGGTCTCGCGACTCGCCGTGCCATTGCCGATAGCGATCAGTTCGACCTTGTGGCGCACGATCAGCCGCCCGATTTCGGCCTGCGCGCCGCGAATGTCGTTCTTCGGCTGAAACGGATAGACCGTGGCGGTTTCCAGCAGCTTGCCGGTGTTGTCGACCACGGCGACTTTCACGCCGGTGCGGATGCCGGGATCGAGGCCGATCGTCGCGCGCGAACCGGCCGGCGCCGCCAGCAGCAGGTCCTTGAGATTGCGGGCGAAGACCGCAATGGCCTCTTCTTCGGCGCGGGCACGCAACTCGGTCATCAGATCGATCGACAGGGTGAGTGACAGCTTCACGCGCCAGGTCCAGCGCGCGACGTCCATCAGCCATTTGTCGGCGGCGCCGGCATCCGGACGGATCGCGTAGGCGTCGGCAATCATCTGTTCAACCGGCTTGACCTGAGCGGTGCTGTCGGCATCGATTTCGATATCGATCGTCAGGATGTCCTCGTTGCGGCCGCGCAGCATGGCGAGCGCGCGATGACTTGGCGTGGTCGCCCAGCGTTCGGTGTGATCGAAATAGTCGGAAAATTTCGCTCCGGCCTCCTGCTTGCCGTCAACAACCTTGGCATGCACGACAGCCCGCTCCTTGAGATAGCTGCGCAGCCGCCCGACCAGATCAGCGTTTTCGGCAAAGGTCTCGACCAGGATGTCGCGCGCACCATCCAGCGCCGCCTTCGTGTCCGGCACTTCGTCGGTGATGAATTGCGATGCGAGCTCGAGCGGCACCACTGCGCGATCGGAGAGAATGGTCTCGGCGAGCGGGCCGAGGCCGCGTTCGCGCGCGATCTCGGCGCGGGTGCGGCGCTTCGGCTTGTAAGGCAGATAGATATCTTCAAGCTCGGCCTTGGTTGTAACCGCGCCGATCTTCGCTTCAAGCTCCTCGGTAAGCTTGCCCTGCGAGCGAATGGAGTCGAGCACTGTATCGCGCCGCGATTCAAGATCGCGCAGGTACGCAAGGCGCTCCTCAAGCTGGCGGAGCCGCGTATCGTCGAGTCCGCCGGTTACCTCCTTGCGGTAACGTGCGATGAAAGGAACCGTCGCGCCTTCGTCGAGAAGTCCGATCGCAGCGGCAACCTGCGGAGGCTTCGCAGCAATCTCTTCGGCAATCGTGCGCGCAATACGCGAAAGATCAGCAGCCATTAACGCCCTCAATCGATTCGGGGCGGCGACCATATGCGTGAGAATCCTCCCTGCCAACGGGCAGAATGTTCGATATCGGAGGTATGCACGAGAAACGCGACCGTGTTAGGCCGCCGAACGCGTCTAATCCTGTCCGTATGCGACTGTGGACAGCAGCGCGATCTCCGCGCGACGGGAATCAAGCCGCGTGTGCTGGACTACGATCGGCAAATCCGCCTCGAAAACCGACGCGTAGTCGGTATCGAGCGGAACCGGCTCGGGATCTTTCAGATCATTGAAACGCAAATGCAGCGTCCGGCGCGCCTGCACCTTTACATCATATTGAACGGGATCACGGTTGGCGAAAAATACCGTGAGCTTGATGTTGGCATCGCGATCATTGGCATTGAGGATACATGCCGTTTCATGGGAGAGCAGGGTGCGGTCCTGAGAGACGCTTCCTGACGGAATATAGCCTTCAGGTATCGCCCATCGCTTCTTTCCGATAGCGGTCATGCTTTCGCTCCTCGCATTGGTTTCAGTTCGCGCGAAATGCAGCGCGGCGTTCGGCAAGTGCCGTTACGTCAGCGGCGGCGGACGGCAGCGTTTGTTCAGGCAGTGACGTGTTCAGCGTGGGAGATCCGGTCAGAACGGACAGGAAGCGGCCCGGCCAATCGTTGATGTCATTTTTTGCGATGATGCTGTAAAGCGCATTATGCCGAGCTCGCCGCTCCTCGATCGGCATCGTCAGCGCACGATGGATTGCTGCAGCGACGGATTCCGTGTCGTAAGGGTTGACGAGCAGCGCAGGCTTGCATTCCACGGCCGCTCCGGCAAAACGCGAGAGAATCAGCACCCCGGGGTCTTCGGCATCCTGGGCGGCGACATATTCCTTTGCGACAAGATTCATGCCGTCGCGCAGCGGCGTGACAAGCGCCGCGCGTGCCCCACGATAAAGTCCCGCGAGTGCGGTCCGCGTGTGCGCGCGGTTGACGTAACGGATCGGCGTCCACGCCGCCTCGCCATACATGCCGTTCACCCGCCCGACAGTCGAGGACACGTTGCGCTCCATCTGCATATATTCGGGAATCTCCGAGCGGCTCTTCGGCGTGATCTGCAGGAAGGTGACGTTGTCGCGCCATTCCGAATAGGTTTGGAGAAATCGCTCGAAGGACAGAAGACGGTTCTCGATGCCTTTCGAATAATCGAGGCGGTCCACGCCAATGATCATGGCGCGGCCGGACAGAGAGGACAGCACGCCCTCGACGAACGAAGATTTGATGGCGCGCCGCGCCATCTTGTTGAAGCTGTCGGTTTCGACGCCGACTGGAAAGTCTGCGACGCGCACGATGCGTTCGCCAGTGTCGTAACCCGTTGTCCGATTGCCCGGATAGCGGCATTCGCTCTCGACGTAGCGAGCGAAGTTCGCGGCATCCGTCTCGGTCTGGAAGCCGCAGAGATCATAATGACACAATGCCGAGATGATGCGTTCGTGGTGGGGCAGTCCGGTGATGATCTCGACCGGCGGGAAGGGCGTGTGCAGGAAGAAGCCGATCCGGTTCCGGTGTCTGCGTTCGCGCAGAGCCTTCGCCAAAAGGAGGAAATGGTAGTCGTGAACCCAGACGACGTCATCGGGACGCAGCAACTCGCTGAGTTCGTCAGCGAAATGCTCGTTGATCTGCGTGTATCCTGACAAGTCCTGGCGGGAAAATTCCGCGAGATCGAGCCGGTAATGCAAAATCGGCCACAAGACGCGGTTGGCGAAGCCGTAATAGAATTCGTCGTAGGCTTCCTTCGGCAGGTCGGTCAGCACGAACGAGACCGGATCTCCGTCGATCTTCCGCGTGGCAAGCACGGAGGTCGACAGTTTGCCGCTCCACCCAAACCAGATTCCGGGATTGCGCTTGAGCGCGGCCAGCACGGCCACTTCGAGACCGCCCGCGCGGGTGCCTGACTTCGGCACCGAAACCCTGTTTGAGACAACGATCAGCCGCGCCAATACCGATCCTCCCAGCTACGGGACAACCGCATCGCACTCAGAATCAGGCCTGCCATTGAATAAGTTTGCGGGAAATTGCCCCAAAGTTGTCCGTCCTGCATATGGATGTGCTCCGCAAGCAGTCCGTAACGATTGGTGTATCGCAGCGCGTCGACGAACAGGTCACGTGCTTGCTCTTTGCGCCCGAGCGACCACCATGCATCGATCAACCAAAAGCGGCAAATCAGAAATTCGCCTTCGGGTACGCCGAAATCATCCGGACTGGCATAACGCATAACGTGATTGCCGCGCAGAAGTTCACGTTCCATTGCGCCAACCGTTGCGACAAAACGCGGATCTTCGGCCTCGACCACGCCGAGTTCGTGGAGCAGGAGCACGCTGGCATCGAGATCGTCGGAGCCGAAGGCCGCTGTGAAGGCGCCTCGTCCTTCATTCCAGGACTTCTCCATCATCACCGCGTGGATGCGGTCAGCGGCGTCGTTCCAGTAATTGGCGCGTTCGACGAAGCCAAGCCGCTGTGCGATCGCTGCCAGCCGATTGCAGCCGGCCCAGCTCATCGCGACGGAGTGCGTATGCACGCGCTGCCGGCCACGATATTCCCAGATGCCGGCGTCCGGCGTCAGCGCGAGCCGCTCGGCCTTGCGGCCCAGCACTTCAAGCAGATGGAAGAGCGCTTCGTCACCCATCTGCGGCAGCCGCCGGTCGAAAAACATCGGCATCGCAGCGAGGATCACGCTGCCATAGGTGTCGTGCTGGGCCTGTTCGGCTGCAGCATTGCCGATGCGGACAGGACCATCGCCGCGGAAACCCTTCAGGTTCTCGGCGACGCGTTCATCCATCGGATCGTTGGACACGATGGAATAGACCGGGCGGATCATCTCCGCCTCTTCCGACACCAGATTCACGATGTAGAGGATAAAATCCTCCATGGTCTTGGTAGCGCCGATGCGGTTCAGGGCTTTGACCACGAAATAGGCGTCGCGCAGCCAGCAGAAGCGATAATCCCAGTTGCGTTGTGAGCCGGGAGATTCTGGAATCGAGGTGGTGTGAGCGGCCACGATACCGCCTGTTTCCTCGAAGTTGGAAAGCTTCAGCGTGATCGCGGAGCGGATCATCGCATCCTGCCAGTCGTAGGACAGGTTCAGGCGCCGGACCCACTCGCGCCAATAGTCACGGGTCTTGTCGAGAAAATCCCGGCAGGTCGGCGCAAGTGCGGCGGGGAACGGCTCGTCTGCGCCAAACACCATATAGATCGGACGCATCAGCACGAACGAGGTTTCACGCTCGATATACGACAGCGGCGCGTCGGTGGTGAGCCGCAACTGTAGCGACCCGCCCCAGTATCGGATGTGATTGCTGCCAAGCGCCTGATGCTGGACAGGTACGCCGTAATTGTAGGTCGGCCGGAACCGGATGGTTATGCGCGGCAAGCCACTGATAGGCTCTATGATGCGGATCAGCTGCGGCGCGCGATAGGTTCGGTCGAGGTTCTGAAACCGTGGGGCGAAGTCGGTAATGCGAACGCCGCCGCCTTGCGCATCGGTCAGTTCGGTGACCACGATCGGCGTGTTGCGCAGATATTGCGAGCGGATATCGGCGAGGCCATCGAGAACGACGTCAGTGAATCCCTTCTCCTCATCTCCCGCGAGCAGGCGGCAGAATACCGGATCGCTGTCGAAGCGCGGGAAACACCACCAGGTTATGCGAGAAGACGGTTCGAGCAACGCAGCCGTGCGGCCGTTGCCGATGATCGCGAGGTCCAGCCCGTAATCGGTTGAGGCCCGCATTATGCCCGTTCCTCGACAAGGTAGCGCAACCACGCTCTCACATCCTGCGGGCCATCGAAGTTGAAGCTTGTGCCTGGCACGACGCCGCTGACTGAAAAGCCGGTGCCGCCAAAGTCTGGCAGCACGGCGAAGGCGGCGTTGTCGGTGACGTCATCGCCGATAAAGATCGGGGTACGCCCGCTAAACGGCGGCACGTGCATCATTTCGCGCAAGCCTGTGCCCTTGTCGTAGCCTCCCGGCTTGATCTCGATGACCAGCTTGCCGGGCAGAATCTCAAGCGAGTCGCAGCGCGCAGTTTGGCAGACGGCGGTGACCGCTTTCATGATTTCACCGCCGAATTGGGGGGCAAGACGGTAGTGAATCGCGAGGGAATAGCCTTTGTCCTCGACAATCACCCCCTCGCCAATGCGACCAATGCGCGCGAAAGCCGTGCGCAGTTCGTCATCGAGCGTGGCGATCTTGCTGCGCCTCGGTTCGGATCGGGGCGAAAGACGGATTTCCGCACCATGTCCGCCCACCGCCGGAAGCCGCAGAGGATGAAACAGCCGGTCCATTTCAGCGATCGGACGCCCGCTGACAAAGGCCACCGCGCCGCCAAATGTCGTAAAGAGCGACGCGAGCGTCGCACGCAATTCATCTGACACCTTCACGTCGAGCGGCGTCGGCGCGATATCCAGCAACGTGCCGTCGATATCGAGGAAAATCGCCGTTCTATCGGCTGAGCTTAGAGTGTCGGGCGGGTGGTGGGTTTTGGTCTTGGCTGGCGGGGCGCTTCGTTCCGGATCTGCAGAACGGTCAAAGTCTTTTGTCTTGGCAAGCATATCCGGCATATCGAGACGCTAACTTTTTTCGCGCTCTCGACCGCTTGCAGAGGGCAAACGAAACGAAGAGCGGCCTTGTCTGGCATGGTGGGGGCTCGACAGAAGAACCCGACCGAGTGGCGCTAGTTTGACCGTGCGACTGAAGGCGCAAGGCTAAAACGGCTTCCCCCCTCCCTGAGCAACGTAAAGCGGTGCAGGCTATGCGTGGTGCAACGCAATACGGGCTGAAAAGTTCCATCGAGTTCTCCCTGATGCGGCTCTTGACCCGGCTCCCGGAAATTTCGACGATTTAACCATTGGGTTAATTGGTCGGAGCGAGGGGTAATGGCGCCGCGCGTGCGTGTTCGGTCGATCGAATGGGTGGAGCGGCCGGTCCAGTTCCGGCTACCCTTCCGCTTCGGCGCGGTGACGGTGTCAGCTGCTTCCCAGCTTTTTTTGTTTGCCGAAGTCGAGACGGAGGACGGACGTCGCAGTCTCGGTGCCACTGCAGAACTGATGGTGCCGAAATGGTTCAACAAGGATCCCGCTCTCACGCCGGATCAGACCGTCGATCAGTTGCGGCGTGCGCTCGCCATCGCGCGTGACGCGTATCTTGGACGGCAGGCGCTCGACACCGCCTTCGGCCATCATGCAGCGGATCACGCGGCCATATTGGCGGCGTGTGCGCGTGAAGGGATTCCACCGCTCGCAGCCGCGTTCGGTCCCGCCGAGATCGACAAGGCCATTCTCGATGCCGTCCTGCGCGCGTTTCAACGAAGCATCTACGATGGGCTGAAGGACAACATCGCCGGTCTCGATGCACGGCTATCGCCCGATATCGAGGTCGGCGCGATCGAGGCGTATCTGAGCAGCCGCGATCCCCAGCCACGCATCATGGTGCGGCACACGGTCGGCATGACCGACCCGGTTGGCGAACTCCCCGCGATACATGAACAGACCGGCTGCCGTTATTTCAAGCTCAAGCTCTCCGGCGATGTTGCGGCCGACGTCGAACGGCTGGAGGAGATTGCCGCCACGCTCGACGCGTACGGGATCGACTATCGCGTAACGCTCGACGCCAACGAACAGTACAGCACTTATGACGCGCTGACTGTGCTCGGCGAGGCGTTGCTCACGCGCGCGACGTTTTCAAATTTCCTGTCGCGACTCCTTTATGTCGAACAGCCATTGCCGCGCGATCTGACTTTTGCGACGCCGCTGCGTGAATTCGGCGAGAGCTTCGCAGTGATCGTGGATGAGGGCGAAAGCGCCTATGACAGCTTCCCGAAGGCGGTCGCGCTTGGCTATCGCGGTATGTCCTCGAAAGCCTGCAAGGGCATTTACAAGTCGCTGCTGAATGGAGCGCGTGCCTCCTTGTGGTCCGGCCGCGATGGGTCGCGCGTTTTTCTGGCGGGCGAAGACCTGACCTGCCAGGCCGGGCTTGCGGTCCAGCAGGACCTCGCGCTCCTGGCTTTTCACGGCATCGCGCATTCCGAGCGCAATGGCCATCACTTTGTCGGCGGCTTCCCGTCGACACCGCCCGACGAAGTTCAGGCGTTCCTGCGCGCTCATCCTGATCTCTACGAGCACCATGACGGAAAGGCGCGGCTTGCGATCTCCGGCGGAAGCTTGAGGGTTGGATCGCTTGCGAACAACTTCGGCTTTGCCTCGGGGGTCGATCCGGAATTCATCCGGAAGGCCGCCCGCTCGCCGTCGGCGTGAAAGCCTCGTCAGCGCCGTCAAAATGGGTCTTTTCATCTTTTAACCAAACGGTTAAAAGAGCCGTCAAAAGGGTCTGAGCGAGGAAAAACGGGATGGCGGAGGAGAGACGGCTCGGGATCATCATGCACGGTGTCACCGGGCGCATGGGCATGAACCAGCATCTGATCCGCTCCGTGCTGGCGATCCGTCAGCAGGGCGGCGTGCTTTTGTCCGATGGCAGCCGGGTGATGCCGGATCCGATTCTCGTGGGGCGCAACCCGGACAAGATTGCAGCACTCGCACAGCAATATGGTGTGACCCGGTGGAGTACCGATCTCGACAAGGCACTGCTCAATCCCGAGGACGAGGTGTTCTTCGACGCCGGCACGACGCAGATGCGTCCCGAGCTTCTTGAAAAGGCGATCGCGCATGGCAAGCATGTCTATTGCGAGAAGCCGATCGCGACCGATCTCGCGTCGGCATTGAAGATCACCAGGATCGCCAACGAATCCGGGCTGAAGAACGGCGTGGTGCAGGACAAGCTGTTCCTGCCGGGTCTGCTCAAGCTCAAGATGCTGCGGGATTCCGGCTTCTTCGGCCGCATGATCGCGGTGCGCGGCGAGTTCGGCTATTGGGTGTTCGAGGGCGACTGGCAGCCCGCGCAGCGTCCGTCATGGAATTACCGCGCCGAAGACGGCGGCGGCATCATTCTCGATATGGTCTGCCACTGGCGCTATGTGCTCGACAATCTGTTCGGCGAAGTCAAAAGCGTTTCATGTCTCGGGGCCATGCATATTCCGAAGCGCTGGGACGAGAACGATCAAGAGTACACGGCGACCGCGGACGATGCCGCTTACGCGACCTTCGAACTCGAAGGCGGCGTGATCGCGCATATCAACATGAGCTGGGTGACGCGCGTCTATCGCGACGACCTCGTGACGTTCCAGGTCGATGGCGTGAATGGCTCCGCGGTTGCCGGCCTCACCGAATGCGTGATCCAGCCGCGACAGGGGACGCCGCGTCCGGTGTGGAATCCCGACGTCAAGCAGCCGATCGATTTTTACGACACCTGGCAACCGGTGCCGGACAACAAGGTCTATGACAACGGGTTCAAGGTGCAGTGGGAAATGTTTATCCGCCATGTCGCGGAGAACGCGCCCTACCGCTACACACTCCTGGAAGGCGCCAAGGGCGTGCAACTGGTGGAGTGTGCGCTGCAGAGTTGGAAGGAGCGGCGCTTCGTTGACGTGCCGCCTTTGAAGGTTTGATCGCTCTTATCCCCCCGCTTGGGACGACACGGAGGCGTTGCCATGAATCGTTATGAACGCCTGCGCGCCGGCCTCGCCATCGCGTTGCCGCGCGCCGACCGCAGCATGGAGACCTTTGCGGTGTCCGCGCCGGCGGATTTTCCAGCGAAGGTGAATGCACCCCTGAATCGCATAGCGTTCGCGGCCGCCCATGTCGTCGCCGATCCGCTGGCTGATTCAGATCCTTGGCTCGATGCGGCGGTGGACTGGGATCGCACCATCGCGTTCCGCGAGCACCTCTGGGATCTGGGCTTCGGCGTTGCCGAAGCGATGGATACGGCTCAGCGCGGCATGGGCATGAGCTGGCCGCAATCTCTCGAATTGATCCGGCGCTCGGTCGGGGCGGCAAAGCCTCGCAACGGTCTCGTCTTCTCGGGTGCCGGTACCGATCAGCTCGCACCGGACGAAGCAAAATCCATCGATGACGTGATCCGCGCCTATGAGGAGCAGATCGCCGCCATCGAGACGTTCGGTGGGCGCATCATTCTTATGGCGTCGCGGGCGCTGGCGCGAGTCGCAACGTCGGGTGACGATTATCGCAAGGTCTATGGCCGCGTTCTGTCGCAAGTGAAGGAGCCGGTGATCATCCACTGGCTCGGCGACATGTTCGATCCGGCGCTGTCGGGCTATTGGGGTACGAAGGATCTCGACAAGGCGATGGATATCGCCGTCGAAATCATCAATGCGCATGCGTCCAAGGTCGACGGTGTCAAGATCTCGCTGCTCGACAAGGACAAGGAAATCGCTATGCGCCGCCGCCTCGCGAAGGGCGTGCGGATGTATACGGGTGACGACTTCAATTATGCCGAGCTGATTGCGGGCGATGCGCAGGGCTATTCCGACGCGCTGCTTGGCATTTTCGATGCGATAGCGCCCGCCGCCGCGGCAGCGCTTGTGGCGCTTGCGAAGAACGACGGCGAAACCTTTCACGACATTCTCGGCCCGACGGTGCCGTTGTCGCGTCATATCTTTCGTGCTCCCACGCGCTTCTACAAGACTGGCGTGGTGTTCATGGCCTATCTCAACGGCCATCAGGATCACTTCACGATGGTCGGAGGGCAGGAAAGCGCACGCTCGACACTGCATCTCGCCGAGATTTTCCGCCTCGCCGATGCGGCAGGCCTGCTGCGAGATCCGGAGCTTGCAGTCGAGCGAATGCGTGCGGTTCTCGCGGCAAGGGGAGTCGGCGCTTGATGCGCGACCTTTCCAAGGACCATCACTGGCTGTCTATCAACACCGCGACGGTGCGCCAGCAGGCGGATTTCGTCGGCATCGTCGAGGCCTGCGCCGAACGCGGCATCCGGGCGGTGTCGCCCTGGCGCGATCAGGTCGCTCATGTGGGGCTCGAGCGGGCCGTCAAGGCCGTACGTGATGCCGGTCTGAAGCTCTCGGGCTATTGTCGCGGCGGCATGTTCACAAGCGATGCGGCGCATCGTCAGGCAATGCTGGACGACAATCGCCGTGCGATCGATGAGGCGGCTGCCCTCGGCTCGCCGTGTCTCGTGCTGGTGGTCGGCGGCTTGCCGCAATATTCACGGCCAGGGTCTGACCCCTCGAAGAATATCCGCGCCGCCCATGCGCAGGTGGCGGATGCGCTGGCCGAGCTTTTGCCCTACGCGCAAAGCGCGGGGATGCCGCTTGCGGTCGAGCCGCTGCATCCGATGTATGCCGCCGACCGCGCCTGCGTGAACACATTGCGGCAGGCCCTCGATATCTGTGACAGAATCGATCCTGCGCAGAGCGGTGCCATCGGCGTCGCAATCGATGTGTATCACGTCTGGTGGGATTCCGATGTGTGGAGTCAGATCGCGCGCGTCGGCAAGGATCGCCTACTCGCGTTTCATGTCTGCGACTGGCTGGTCCCCACGAAGGACATGCTGCTCGATCGTGGCATGATGGGCGACGGCGTGATCGACGTTCCCGCCTATCGACGCGAAGTGGAAGCCCGAGGGTTCGAAGGCTTCATCGAGGTCGAATTGCTGTCGAACGACTGGTGGGCGCGTCCGCTCGGTGAAGTCCTCGATACGGTGATCGCGCGCTACAAGACGGTCGTTTAGCCCAGGTCAATCCGGCGTGGCACGCTCGCGATCCGGAATCGGGCCGTCCGGCGTTGCGAGATTGTTGCGCTCATCGCCACCCTGGCGTTCGGGACTTTGCTCATAGGTCTCGAGGACGACGTCTTGACGCACCTTGGTGGGCTGAACTTCCGTGCTTTTTCGCGGCGGGCGACCCTGCCCGGAACTAGCGTCCGGTGAGGGACCAGGCTTGCGTTTTTCCATGGCTGCTGGCCTCGATTGTGAAACCCATAAACAACGCGTGACTTCTGTTCCCGTTCCGCGTGGGAACGAGTCCGGCGATCAAGCGTTGTCCGGGCACTGATTTCCCAAACCACAACGGAGGATCACGATGGACTGGAATCGTGTTGAAGGTAACTGGAAGCAGATGAAGGGCAAGATCAAAGAGCAGTGGGGCAAGCTTACTGATGACGACCTCGACGTCATCAACGGCAAGCGCGATCAGCTCGAAGGCAAGATCCAGGAGCGCTATGGCATGGCCAAGGATCAGGTGAAGTCGGACGTCGACACCTGGTACGGTTCGCAGCGCTGGTAAATGTCCGGTAACGCAAGATACCGATACGCGGGGCCTCTCCGAAAGGAGAGGCCCTTTTTTTGTGACTCGATGAAAAGCGTTCACCATTCTCTCAGATGCGCATCGCGATTTAACCCGATGGCATTGATGCGCACATAGACCGATGACCGGACCGGCGCGGTACCGGGGGTGAACAACCCGGGTCGCGCGGTGAGGGGGCGGTCATGTTGCGCGTCATAGCGGTTATGATGGTGGCCTTTGCGTGTCTGGAAATAGCTCCCGCGCATTCGCGGGATCGCGAATTCGTTGCATCGGCCGAGTTTGAACACATTATCGGCGCGAAATGGCAAAGCGTTCAGCGCCGCCTCGGTGAGGATGAGGCGCGCCTCGCCGCTTGTCGCGCAGAAGCCTGGATGTGCAGTGACGAAGAAGCGCGGCTTCAGGCGATCGTTGACCTTGGTCGATCACACGAGGGACGCGCGCGCATCGGAAGCATTAATCGTGCGGTGAATCTGACGATCCGCCCCGTGAGCGATGAGAGACAATTCGGCAGGGATGATCATTGGTCCGCGCCACTCGAAACCATGTCCTCCGGTCAAGGCGACTGCGAGGATTATGCGATCCTGAAACTGCTCGCGCTTCAGCAGGCAGGAATCGACCGGGACAATTTGCGTCTGATTATCGTCAAGGCCAGCGGCGCGCAAAACGCGCATGCGGTCGCCGCGGTGCGGCTCGACGGGCGCTGGCTAATGCTGGACAATCATACTTTGACGCTCGTCGATGTCGAGCAGACCCCCTATCGGGTCCTTGCGCATCTCGTGCCGGAGGGGCAGAACTTGCGCCTTGCTGAAATCGAAAGCGACGCCAACCCCGCTGGGGTCATGTAGCGCGCGACGCTTCGGCGGCTTCCAGCGCCGCGACTCGTGCCTTGTACGTCGCAACTTCGCCCTCGAGCCTCGAAATGTTCTGGAGCAGGCGCTCGCTGGTGAGCTTCAAAAAGTAGAAGCCGAAATCCGGATCCTGGAAGTACAGTTCCCGCACCTTGTCGTAGATGATGAAAAGCACCTGACCGTCCTCGACACATTCGACGGTAGCGGTGCGCTTGTTGTCCGGCGCGAGGAAGCCGAGTTCGCCCATCACGCGGCCAGGCGGAAGTTCGACGCCGAATTCCTTGACCAGAAACTTGCCGGTGACGGTGTAATACATGGCGTTGGCGACGTCGCCTTTGTGGAAGAGCACGTCGCCGGCCTTGAAGTTTCGCTTGGTCATGAACGGCTTCAGCCATTCCATGTCGAGGTCGCCCTGCGAAGCGACCTTCACGCGCTTGACCAGTTGCTGAATCTGGTAAAGCCGGAAAACGTTGATCGGCAGCAGCACGGCATACATGAAGAAGGTGGGGAGCGCCTTCGCCATCAGCCCGTATCCCATGAACAGGATATTGCTGATGATCGCCGCGATACGCAGGGGAATCATGGTCCGCAGCGTGACCGATGCCACGTAGAATACGCCGCCAATCAATCCGAGCAGATTTGCCAGGTCCATTTTGGACCTGATGAAATCGACCAGATACGTGACGAGATAACCCAAATCCATTAGTCGCTCCCATGGCCTCCCGGGAGAACACGGCGTTTTCCGATTCCTTCCATGTCCGGAGCGCATGGGCAAGAATCGAATGCTTATAGTGCGGAATCCGGCTGTTCGGCGATTGCTACGAACGATTGATGTGCGGTCGAGGGCCCATCTGTCCTCAACCTATCGGATTACAAGTATATGACCTGCCCTTCGACGGCAGCGATTGTCCCCGGCCTTGCGGCGCGCGCCTCGGCGAGCAGCATATCCATCATCGCATCGTCATGCTCCGGAGCGTGATGAAACAGGCAAAAAGTCTTTGCCCCTGCGGCATCCGCGAGCCGCACGCCGTCCTGCCAGGTCGAATGGCCCCAGCCTTTCTTCGCCTCGATTTCGTCTTCGGTGTAGGCGGTATCGTAAATCACGAGGTCGGCGCCCTTCGCGGCCGCGATCAGCTTTTCGTCGCGGTCCTCCCTGCGCCCCTCATTGTCGGTGAGATAGGCGACCGAACGGCCGCCATAGTCGATCCGATAGCCGGTGGCGCCGCCGGGATGATTGAGCGCCACGGTGCTGATCTCCACGCCGTCACCGGATGCGATGCTGTCACCCGCGCTGAAATCGCGATACGCGATGTCGGCCTTGAACATGTCGATTCCGATCGGGAATAGCGGCTCGCTCATCATGTTGTCCATGACGTCCCTGAGCCGGAAGTCGGGAAGGAGGTTGCCGGCCCACATCCGGAAGCCGTGCTGGGGCTGGAAGAACGGCGCGAAGAACGGGATCCCGATGACGTGATCGTAGTGGCAATGCGTGAGCAGCAGGTCAGCCTCAATCGGGCTGCCGTCCGCTATCAGTGCATCGCCGAGCTCGCGCAGGCCGGTGCCGCCATCCAGAATGATCAGCCGCTTGCCGCAGCGGACCTCGATACATGGCGTGTTGCCGCCGTAGCGCTTGGTTGCGGGGCCGGGGCAGGGCAGCGAGCCGCGCACGCCCCAGAACCGGACAGAGAAGTCTGACATTGGTAGTTTCGCCCCGTTCGGCCTTTGAAGGCTCTTGACGATGCATGGTAAGCGCGACGTCACATGCCTCACAAGCGGGATCACGCTTTTTTGCGCGGATCGTGCGGCGCACGGTTACTGAAGCCGGCAGCTTAGAGCGAGCTCCTTATCACTTCGTATCGAACGCGAAGACGCCATCCCATGACGGCGGCGGCGGTGTAATCCGGAACGCCTCGATGCGCGACTGGTACATCTCGAATAAACCCGCAAGGCCGAATGTATGTTCCGCCTGTTTGGCGCGTTGCAATGCAGTCTCCGCCCCGTCCCAATCGCGACCGCGATAAAGCGCCAGCATCTCCATCGTAAGATCAGCGAGTGATTTGAACTCCGGACTTGCCGCTACCTGGCCGTCGCCGATCAGTGCGTAAATACTCTCCGGTTCAGTCTTGCCCTTCACCGTAATCAGATCGATTTGGAGCGCGGCGAAGCTGCCGTTAACTTTTTCCGCAGTGCGAGCACCAAGAATGATCGGGACGCCATAGCTCTTGGTGCGGCCTTCCAGCCGAGATGCAAGGTTCACCGGATCGCCCAGCACCGAATAATCGAAGCGCAGATCGGACCCCATGTTACCGACCACGCAGGTGCCGGTATTGATCCCCAGCCCGATTTTCATCGGCAGGAATGGGACGCCGTCCTCAAGCGCCTCGGCTTCGCGCTCGTGATTTAACTCTTCGATCTTGTGGATCATGTCGAGCGCCGCGGCGCAGGCATGGGCCTCATGTTGAGGGTCGTCCAGCGGGGCGTTCCAGAACGCCATGATGGCATCGCCGATATATTTGTCGATGGTGCCCTTGCGATCGATGATCGAGTTGGTGAGCGGCGTCAGCAGCCGGTTCATCAGCTTGGTCAGGCCCTGCGGATCATTCTTGAACGACTCGGAAATGCTGGTGAAGCCGCGGACGTCGCTGAAGAGGATCGTCATGTCGCGGGTCTCGCCGCCGAGCACAAGCCGTTCCGGCGCATTGGCGAGTTGCTCGACAAGGGTCGGCGACAGGTAATGTGCAAAGGCAGAACGGATCCTGCGCCGGTCGGCTTGCTCGCGAAAGTAATTCACGAACACCAGCGTCATGTAGATGGCGAAGATTGCGATTAGAGGGAACGATATATCGAACAGCAAGCCTTGCTGTGTGTAAAAGTACCAGGAAATGCTCGCGATCAGCATGGCGACGACAAAGCCGAACGCAAGCAATGTCATCACGCCCATCATCGGCGCCAGAATGACGGTGCCGATACCGACCACGGCGGTAATCAGGACTTCGGCGCCCACGGCATAGTTCGGACGCGACAGCAAGGTCTGTCCCAGCACGTTTTCCAGGACCTGCGCGTGAATTTCCACGCCTGGCATGGATGTTTCGACAGGGGTGGCCTTGATGTCCAGAAGGCCCACGGCCGACGTTCCGATCAGCACCAAGCGGCTCTTGAATCGATCGTCCGGAAAGTTTCCGTCCAGTACATCCTTCGCCGAAACGAAGCGCGATGCATCATGCGGGCTGAAACTGATCCAGAACTGACCATTCTCGTCGGTCGGTAATTCAAGGCCCGGCACCGCGACCGCGCGAATCCCGACCGGATCGGTCCGCACCAGGATCGCGCCGGAGCCTGTGACCACCCGAAGCATATCGAGTGTCATGGCCGGCACGATTTCGTTCGCCGCCCTGACGACCATAGGCACGCGGCGCACGATGCCGTCACGCTCCGGGCGCAATGTCAGCGCGCCGCGTCCGGCCGCCGCCTTCTCGAGAACCGGAAGGTTGCGCAGCATTCCGCCGTAACTGAGCAGGAAGCGGGACGGGTCCGGTCCGATCGTCGCGATGCCGGTCCGCGGAAGGTCTTCCTCGTTCGGGGTCGGGACGAGGATGGCCGATTGGCCGAGAACGACCCGGCCGCCGTCCTGCATGACCTTCGCAAGCACGTCGTCATTGCTTGGCAGGCTCTTCATTCTCTCTCGTGTCGCCTCGTCGATCTGCGGCAGCGTATCGGCGACTGCGGCCGGCGACATGCGGTCGGGCTCTGCCATGATCACGTCGAATGCGATCGCCGCGGCGCCCGCTTGCTGCAGGCGCGCCACTAGGTCCGCAATCAGGGTGCGGGGCCAGGGCCACTGGCCCAACGCCTTCAGGCTCGGCTCGTCGATATCGACAATGACGACAGGCTTGATGGTGGGCTCACGCGGTTTGAGCACCTGATAAAAATCGAAGTTGCGCAGCCGCAGATTCTCGAGCTGGACCGGGTCCCAGATTCGCAGCGCGAGAAAGCCTGCAAGCAGCAGAAAGCCGGTGGTTCGCCGCAGGCCGAACCACTCGATCAGGCTGAAGCGCTTGGCGACTGCGGCGCGTTGCTCACGTTCCTCGCGGCGCTTCTCGCGGACTGCGAGCCGCCGCTCGTTCAGGCGATGGAGCTGTTCTTTAAGGTTCGGAGCCACGGGCAGACGCTACTAGAGAGACCACGTTTGCGCCAGATGATGCGGCCCGGCGCAAACCTTCACACCAAGCCGATAGCGGCTTTGAGCCCGCGCCGGAAGAGGCGTCTGGCGCTGTCGGGCTTTCTGGGGGATGCCCCCGGGACGGCCTTTTCCGCGCCGTTCTCACCGGCTGATTGTGGCCACGCGCTTTGCAGGCCGCGAGTGGCCTCTTTGCGCCGGAAGTCGTCAACCAAGGATAGTTGATTTTGTTGCGCTTTTGGTCGCGTGCCGCGCAGAATGGGAGACGGCTGAGGTGAGGGTCATAGATGAAGGCGATTATTGTCGGAGGTGGGGTCGGCGGGCTGACAACGGCGCTGATGCTGCATGCGCGCGGGATCGATTGTGAGCTGTTCGAGCAGGCCGACCAGATTCGCGAACTTGGTGTCGGGATCAACACGCTGCCGCATGCGATCAAGGAACTGGGGCAGCTCGGACTTCTGGACCGGCTCGATCAGGTCGCCATCCGCACCTATGAGCTGATCTATTGCAACCGCATCGGTCAGGAGATCTGGCGTGAGCCGCGCGGCACCGATGCCGGTTTCGATTTTCCGCAATTCTCGATCCATCGCGGCCGCCTGCAGGGCGTGATCTACGCCGCGGCGCGGGCGCGACTGGGCGAATCTCGCGTCCACACCGGCCATCGGCTGGGCTCGTTCACGCAGGACGAAACCGGAGTCACGGCGTATTTCTTCGACCGCGCGGGGTCGCATATCCGGACCGTCCGGGGCGACATCCTGATCGGCGCGGACGGGCTGCATTCGTTCGTTCGTGCTCAACTCTTTCCGAACGAGGAGCCCGCGCGCTTCACCGGCACGGTGCTGTGGCGCGGCGCGCTGGACTGGCCGAAATTCCTCACAGGTCGCTCGATGGTGATCGCGGGGGGCATGGCGGGCAAGCTGGTGCTGTACCCGATTGCAGAAGGCTCACGCGAGGATCGCTGCCTAATGAACTGGGCGGTGATGGTGAAGGTCAGCGAGGGCGGCGGCACGCCCAAGAAAGAGGATTGGTCCCGTGTGGGCCGGTTCGAGGATCTGATGCCGCATGTCCAGAAATTTGCGATTCCGTATTGCAACGCCAAGGCGCTGATCGAGGCAACGCCGGAGTTTTGGGAATATCCGCTGTGCGATCGCGATCCGCTGCCGCGCTGGTCGCATGGCCGTGTCACGCTGCTCGGAGATGCCGCGCATCCGATGTATCCGGTGGGCTCCAACGGTGCATCGCAGGCCATTCTCGACGCGCGCTGTCTCGCCGACCGGCTAGTCGACAGCGAGCATGCGCGTCACGCGCTCTATGCCTACGAGCGCGAGCGGCTGCCGATGACGTCGCAGATCGTGATGATGAATCGCAAGGGCGGACCGGAAGGCGTGATCGATGCGGTGGAGCAGCGCGCGCCGGACGGCTTTACGAATATCAACGACGTGCTGTCCTACGAGCAGCGCAAGGCGATCGTGCGAGGCTATGCGGGTGCGGCGGGTTTCGCCCGCGAGCAGGTCAACCGGCCGGCGGTGAAGGCGGCATAGCGCCGCCCTCCAACGCCGTCCGTCGGAACGACGATCACTCCACCGGAGGCGGCAGGAAGATGATCTCGTGGCGCGCCGCAAGCGCCACCACTTCGTCGGGCTTCTGCTCCTTCATGGAGTGGATGCCCCAGAACAGGTCGTAGAGCTTGCGCGTCGGCGTGACCCAGAAGAAGCATTTCACCGGCTGGTCGGACTTGTTGAAGATGCCGTGCGGCACCTGCATCGGCAGCCGGATGGTGTCGCCAGCGGTTGCCGAATAGTCCCGGCCGTCGAGCAGGAAGTCGAGCTTGCCTTCCAGCATGTAGATGAATTCATCCTGCGTCGGATGGATGTGCGGCGGGACGAAAGTGCCGGGAGGAAACGTGGCGTGCCAGGCGAAGCTCTGCTCCGACAGGACCTTTGGCACGTAGGTCTGACCGAGAATATTCCAGCTGATGCCGTCGATGCCGGTTGTGGCCTTGGTGATGCCAGCCGTGAGCGGTTGCATGTGACGCGAACTCCCTTCGCCTCCAGATTTCTGGGGCGCATTAAACCAGAAAGGAAACGGGATCGAAAACGGTCCGTGCTATAACGGCCCTGGCTTTTCGCAAGAGCGTAAACGCAACGATCCGATGCGACGCGGTGGATCGCACGAGCCACGGTCACCGAAGCTTAATGTTAACGCAAGGGCCGAAGATCGCTTCTGCAACCGGGCGGTGTTATGGCATTGGTTCGCGCGCGCTCGAAGCGGTGCGCGGAAGCGCTGCGGATCGGTTCGTCCCGATCTGCGAAGGGCGGCGCCCGGACAAGCGCTTGTGGAGATGAACCATCATCGCCATGCCAAACAGCGGTGTCGCGAGGTTGACGACGGGGATAGAGACGAACGCCGCGATCAGCAGGCCGGCTGTGAACACGGTCGTCTGATTGGCCTTGCGGAACGCCTTCGCTTCCTCGGGCGGCCGATATCGCATCGCCGCGAGATCGAAATATTCGCGGCTGAGCAGCCACGCTGCCGCGATGAACAGGATCACGAATCCGAAGCCAGCGAACAGGACGAAGGGCAGCGCGACCAGATAGATCAGGACCGCGATCAGCGCGGTCTTGGTGCCCTCGAAGACCGAGCGCCCAAGCGGCAAGGCCTGCCCGACCGGATCGGCAGGGTAGTAGGTACGCTCCACGATCTCCGCGATTTCGTCGACGAAGAAGCTGCCGACGAAGGCGGTTACCGCCGGCATCAGAAAGATGCCGCCCACGACGATGCCGAGCGCGGACGCGATCGAAGCGATCCAGATGAGCCAGGAGAGCGGCGTATGCGCACCCGGACCGAGCGCACCCTCCGCCCATACACCGCCGCTTACCGTCAGCCAGTCGAGGAATTTGTACAGCCCAGTGCCGAGCAGGATGATCGTGAGCAGCGCGAGCAGCATCGACTTGATCAGCACCGACCGGAAGGGCGGCGAGATCATCTGCTGCAAGGCCTTGAAGGCGGCGTCGAACATGGAAGGCTCCGGAACGGCGTCACGATCCGCCGTCAGGGACGACGGCGCCGGATAGAGATAAAGACGCTCGCGGTCAGGGCAAGGCCGCGCGATGTGCGGCCCCTCAAATGCGAATGGCCGGGAGGATCCCGGCCATTCAAAAAATCATACTGAAGCACGCTGAACGATCAGCGGCGGCGTTCGGCCTTCTTCAGGCGCACCACCACGTCAATGCGTGCGATCTCATAGCCTTCGGGTGCAACCGGCATCTTGTCGACGATGACGTCAGCGCCCGGGATATCGACCAGCTCGTTATCGCCCTCGACGAAGAAGTGGTGATGCTCGGATGCGTTGGTGTCGAAATAGGTCTTCGAGCCGTCCACGGCGACCTGACGCAGCAGGCCGACTTCGGTGAACTGATGCAAAGTGTTGTAGACCGTGGCCAGCGACACCGGCACCTTGGCCTTGGTCGCTTCCTCGTAGAGCATTTCCGCCGTGAGATGCCGGTCGCCCTTGCCGAACAAAATCCAGCCCAGAGCCATGCGCTGACGGGTCGGACGCAGGCCAACCTCGCGCAGCATCGATTTGACGTCGTGCCAAGGGCATCCATTCAGCGCGGCATGACGCGAGTCGTGCGCCGGCATCGGATAAGCCGGATGCGCGGAGCCGGACTCCGACGGCGTGGAAAAAATGATGGTACGCGGTGGGTTCATTGCTCTCTCTGCCCCTCGGTCCCGGTTCAAGGCCGGGATTGGTTGCATATGTAATCATAGCCGGGGGCGGCCGCCACTTGCAACCTTTTCGCATCTGGGCAGATTAGAATAGCACAAATTAGCCAACTTTGCTGGCCAACGCCCACTGTGTTAGGAACCCACGACTCCCCAGCCCACTCCAACACATACGGGATACCAGACCGGCATGCAGAGCCGCCGAACCAGCTTCGACTACGAGGACCTTCTGGCGTGTGGCCGGGGCGAATTGTTCTCCGACGGGCCCCAGCTGCCCTTGCCTCCGATGCTGATGTTCGACCGGATTTCGGAGATGTCCGAACAGGGCGGCGAGCATGGCAAGGGCTTTGTCCGGGCGGAACTGGATGTGAAGCCGGATCTCTGGTTTTTCGCCTGCCATTTCAAGAATGACCCGGTCATGCCGGGCTGCCTTGGCCTTGATGCGCTGTGGCAATTGCTGGGCTTTTTCCTCGGCTGGAGCGGGTCGTCCGGCAATGGGCGCGCGCTGGGGATGGGCGAGGTGAAGTTTTCCGGCCAGGTCCTGCCGAGCGTGAAAAAGGTCGTCTACGGCCTCGAGATCAAGCGGGTGATGCGGTCCAAGCTGGTCCTTGGGATCGCCGATGGCTGGCTGTCAGCCGACGGCACCGTGATCTACCGCGCCAGCGATCTCAAGGTCGGCCTGTTCAAGCCCGAGGCGCCGCTGGCGGCCGGAGCGTAAGGCTCTCCACGCCTTGCGATCTTGTCCTTGCGATCTTGCGCCGGACCGGCCAAGTGTGGCCCTGTAAAGGTAGGCCTGTGACGGACAGTGCCCCGGGGACGGTGGGCGCTGGGCGAGCTTACAATCTGTGATCTGATTTGTTTTTGACGAGGCAGTCATGCGGCGAGTGGTCGTGACCGGGATGGGCATTGTCTCGTCCATCGGCAACAATACGCAGGAGGTTCTGGCGAGCCTCCGCGAGGCGAAATCCGGCATCTCGCGTGCGGAGCAGTTCGCCGATCATGGCTTTCGCTGCCAGGTCGCCGGCATTCCGAATATCGACGCCGAGAGCATGATCGACCGCCGCGCGATGCGTTTCCTCGGCCAGGGCGCGGCCTGGAATCATATCGCGATGGATCAGGCGATCCGTGACAGTGGTGTCGAGCAGGACGACATCGTCAACGAGCGCACCGGTATCGTGATGGGTTCCGGCGGACCAACCACGTCGACGATTGTCGAAGCAGCCGACATCACGCGCGAGAAAGGCTCGCCCAAGCGGATCGGGCCGTTCGCGGTGCCGAAAGCGATGTCGTCGACGGCATCCGCTACGCTCGCGACCTGGTTCAAGATCAAGGGCGTGAATTATTCGATCTCGTCGGCCTGTGCGACGTCCAATCACTGCATCGGCAATGCCGCCGAACTGATCCAGTGGGGCAAGCAGGACATGATCTTCGCCGGCGGCTGCGAAGACCTGCACTGGACGCTGTCGAACCTGTTCGACGCGATGGGCGCGATGTCCTCGAAATACAACGACACGCCAGCAACCGCCTCACGCGCCTATGACGCCGATCGCGACGGGTTCGTGATCGCGGGCGGCGCCGGCGTCCTCGTGCTCGAAGAACTCGAGCACGCGAAAGCGCGCGGTGCGAAAATATACGCCGAGGTCGCGGGCTACGGCGCGACATCCGACGGCCACGACATGGTTGCCCCGTCGGGCGAGGGCGCCGTGCGCTGCATGAAGATGGCGCTGCAGGACGTGAACATCCCGGTCGATTACGTCAACCCGCATGCGACCGCGACGCCGGTCGGCGACGCCAAAGAGATCGAGGCGCTGCGCGAGGTCTTTGGCGACAAGTGTCCGCCGATCTCTGCGACGAAGTCCCTGACCGGCCATTCGCTCGGAGCTGCCGGCGTTCAGGAGGCGATCTATTCGCTGCTTATGATGAATAACGGCTTCATCTGCGAGAGCGCTCACATCCAGAACCTCGACCCCGCCTTCGCCGATATGCCGATCGTGCGCGAACGACGCGACAATGTGAAGCTCGGCTGCGTTCTGTCGAACTCTTTCGGCTTCGGCGGCACCAACGCATCGGTGGTGTTCAAGCGGCTCGATGCCTGACCGGCGATGCGCCTCGTCGAGCAGGATATCGACTGGCACGACGGCAATCTGGTCGACATCCATGTCGCCGGATTGCCCGGCACCAAGCAAACCGTCCGGCTGTTTCTCGATCTTTATCCCGACGAAGAGGGCGTCGATCGCCGCCGACGTTACGTCTGCACCGGAGAAGGGCTCCGGCGCATCCTGTTCTCGGCGGAGACCGGCCGTGTGCGCAAGAGCAGCAAGTCCGGCAATATCGACTTCATGCGGGTCGAGTCCGGAGACGACACCGAAATTCTGACTGTCACCCTGTTCGGTGGGGTGGTGGAAGCGGAAGCGCAAGGTTTTCATCTGACAGAAGCTGCCATCAAATGACAAAACTCATGCAGGGAAAACGCGGGCTCATCATGGGCGTCGCGAACGACCATTCGATCGCCTGGGGCATCGCCAAGATGCTCGCGGATCACGGCGCCGAGCTGTGTTTCACCTATCAGGGCGATGCATTGCTGAAACGCGTGAAGCCGCTCGCGCAATCGGCCGGATCCGATTTCCTGTTGCCGTGCGACGTCGAGGATATCTCGACCGTCGATGCGGTGTTCGACGCGATGAAGCGGAAATGGGGAACGATCGACTTCTTCGTCCATGCTGTCGGCTTCTCCGACAAGAACGAGCTGAAGGGCCGCTTCGCCGATTCCTCGCGCGAGAATTTCGTGCGCACCATGGTGATATCGTGCTTCTCCTTCGCGGAAAGCGCCAAACGCGCGGCGGAGTTGATGCCCAACGGCGGCGCCATGCTGACGCTGACCTATAACGGCGGCGATCGCGCGATGCCCAATTACAACGTGATGGGGCTTGCGAAGGCGGCGCTGGAATCATCCGTGCGATATCTTGCGGTCGATTTTGGCGATCAGAAAATTCGCGTCAATGCGATCTCGGCGGGCCCGATTCGCACGCTCGCGGGAGCGGGCATTCACGACGCGCGTTACATGTTCGCGTTCCAGCAGCGGCATTCGCCGCTCGGCCGTGGTGTCACGCTCGAGGAACTGGGCGGTGCCGGAATGTATCTGTTGTCCGACCTCTCGACCGGCGTGACCGGCGAAATCCATTTCGTGGATTCGGGTTACAACGTGATCGCGATGCCGCTGCCGGATGCGCTGCGTGCCGAGGCGGAAGGCAAGGGCGGCGAGTGACGGCTTGAGATGTCTGTGGTTACGACACATGCCTCTCTTTACCTCCCCCTGAAAGGGGGAGGTCGATTGCCGGCGCGCAGCGCGGGCAATCGGGCGGGGGTCCGCTTTCTGTCAGATCGGTTGGTGTTGTACCCCCTCCCCAACCCTCCCCCTTTCAGGGGGAGGGAGTCCATGCGGCGCTGATCGCGGTCATGGGCAAGGACCCGCTGTTTCAGCAGAGCGAGCAGGAGACCGAGCGGCTTGTCGCCGACAAAAGGGTGATGACCTTCGCCACGGTCGTGATGGTCCTGAAAATGCTGACGGGCTTTCTGGCGCTGGCACTGATCGCGGCAATCTGGATCGTCTGGCGCGCGGGGTAAAAAAAGGGCGGCCTTTCGGCCGCCCTTTCGCATTTCCGCAGTGATAACGCGCGCTACGCCATCTTGCGCAGGTCGTCCGCGTTGGCGAGGTCGAAGCGGTCAGCGTTCATGACCTTGTTCCACGCCTTGACGAAGTCCTTCACGAACTTCTCCTTCGAATCCGCGCAGGCATAGACTTCGGCGAAGGCGCGGAGCTGCGAGTGCGAACCGAAGATCAGATCGACTGCAGTTGCGGTCCATTTCGGCGCCTTGGTCTTGCGGTCGACGCCCTGATAGACGCCCTCCGCATTGGGAGCCTGCCAATCGGTATCCATCGTCAAGAGGTTGACGAAGAAGTCGTTGGTCAGCTTGCCCGGCTGATGGGTGAAGACGCCGTGCTTGGAGTCGCCGAAATTGGTGCCCAGCACGCGCAACCCGCCGATCAGGACCGTCAACTCAGGTCCCGTCAACGTCAGCAACTGGGCGCGGTCCACAAGCGCCTCGACCGGCGACAGGAACTGCAGCTTCTTGCTGTTGATGTAGTTGCGGAAGCCGTCGGCGCGCGGCTCCAGCGGAGCGAAGGACTCGACGTCGGTCTGATCCTGCGACGCATCCATGCGGCCCGGCGTGAACGGGACCTTCACGTCGATACCGGCATCCTTCGCGGCCTTCTCGACGCCCGCAGCACCTGCAAGCACGATCAGGTCGGCGAGCGAGACCTTCTTGCCGAAACTCTTCTGGATCTCCTCAAGCTTCGCCAGCACGGTCTTTAGTTTCTCGGGCTCGTTGACCTCCCAGTCCTTTTGCGGGCTGAGACGGATACGCGCGCCGTTGACACCGCCACGCTTGTCGGAGCGGCGGAACGATGAGGCCGCGGCCCATGCGGTCGAGACCAGCTGGCGAACCGTCAGACCTGAGGCGAGAATCTTCGCCTTCAGTTCGTCGGCGTCCTTGTCGCTGATCAGCGGATGATCCACAGCCGGAATCGGATCCTGCCAGATCAGCTCTTCCTTCGGTACGAGTTTGCCCAGATAGCGCACGCGCGGACCCATGTCGCGATGCGTGAGCTTGAACCAGGCGCGGGCGAACGCATCCGCGAATTGATCCGGGTTCTCGTAGAAGCGCCGCGAGATCTTTTCGTAGGCCGGATCGAAGCGCAGCGACAGGTCGGTCGTCAGCATCGTCGGCCGATGCTTCTTCGACGGATCGAACGCATCCGGTACGTCGGCAGGGGCATTCTTCGCCACCCATTGCTTGGCGCCGGCCGGGCTCTTCGTGAGTTCCCATTCGTTCTCGAACAGGTTCTTGAAGAACAGGTTCGACCACTGTGTCGGCTTCTGCGTCCAGGTGACCTCAGGGCCGCCGGTGATGGCGTGCGCGCCGATGCCGGTCTCGTACTTGCTCTTCCAGCCGAGCCCCTGATCTTCCAGCGCCCCCGCTTCCGGATCCGGACCGACCAGCGACGGATCGCCCGCGCCGTGCGTCTTGCCGAAGGTGTGGCCGCCAGCGATCAGCGCCACGGTCTCTTCGTCATTCATCGCCATGCGGAAGAAGGTCTCGCGGATGTCCTTCGCCGCTGCGACCGGATCCGGATTGCCGTTCGGCCCTTCTGGATTGACGTAGATCAGACCCATCTGCACGGCGCCGAGCGCGTCGTGAAGCTGGCGTTCGCCGCTGTAGCGTTCGTCGCCCAGCCAGGTGCCTTCCGGCCCCCAATACAGTTCTTCCGGCTCCCATACGTCGGCGCGGCCACCGGCAAAGCCGAAGGTCTTGAAGCCCATCGACTCCAAGGCGGCGTTGCCGGCGAGGACCATCAGGTCGGCCCAGGACAGCTTGCGGCCGTATTTCTGCTTGATCGGCCACAGCAGCCGCCGGGCCTTGTCGAGATTGGCGTTATCCGGCCACGAATTCAGCGGTGCGAAGCGCTGCTGGCCGGCTCCGGCGCCGCCGCGGCCGTCGGTGATGCGGTAGGTCCCCGCAGAGTGCCAAGCCATGCGGACCATCAGGCCGCCGTAGTGACCGAAGTCGGCCGGCCACCACTCCTTCGAGTCGGTCATCAGGGCCATCAGGTCCTTCATCACCGCATCGAGGTCGAGCGTCTTGAATTCCTTCGCGTAGTCGAACTCCTGGCCCATCGGGTCCGAAAGGCTGGAATTCCGGTGCAGCATCTCGATGTCGAGGGCGTCAGGCCACCAGTCGCGGTTCCTGTGACCACGCGAGCCTCCGGTGAACGGGCATTTGCCCGCGCCTTTATCGTCGGTTTTTGCGTCCATGTTCTTGTAACTCCTCCTCAAACGAATGATCGAAGCGTGGCTGCCGGGCGGGACCATGCTCTGTACTTTGGATAAGGTCCAATTGGATTGATTAGGATCATTGATAAGATTATCTTATCGTCATGGTCACTTTGCGTCAGCTTCGTTATCTGAACGCCCTCGCCCGCCATCGCCATTTCGGACGCGCGGCGGAAGCCTGCGCCGTCAGCCAGCCGGCCTTGTCGATGCAGATCAAGGATATGGAGCAGGATCTCGGGGTCGCGCTGGTCGAGCGCCGCACCAATGATGTGACGATGACCGAGACGGGTCTTGAGATTGCGCGGCGTTCCGAGCGGATCCTGAGCGAAGTGTCCGACCTCGAAGATTATGCGCGGCATCGTGGCGCAGTGCTGTCCGGCACGCTCCGGTTCGGCGTGATCCCGTCGGTCGCGCCCTATGTGCTGCCCCATCTCCTGCCGGTGCTGCAGGACAAGCATCCAGACCTCGAACTGGAATTGCGCGAGACCCAGACCCGCTTTCTGGTCGAGGAACTGATCCGCGGCGCACTTGACGTTGTGATGATCGCCTTGCCGGCGCCGACGGCCGAGATCGAGACGCTTGCGCTGTTTGACGATGCGTTTCTGCTTGCAGCGCCCTCGGGCGACGATCTGCCAAACCGCGCCCGGATCACAGCCGACGATATCGATCCGGAGCGGCTGATTCTCCTCGAGGAGGGTCACTGCCTGCGCGATCAGGCGCTGGCCTTCTGCAGCGATGCTGCCGGCGGCACGCTGCGCGAATTCGGGGCGACCAGCCTGACCACGGTGATGCAGATGGTCGCGAACGGCTACGGCGTGACGCTGATCCCGGAGATCGCGGTCCCGGTCGAGACGCGCGACGAACGTATCAAGTTGCTGCGCTTTGCAAAACCCGAGCCGTTTCGCACGGTCGGTCTGGCCTGGCGCAAGACCTCGTCGCGGGCGCGCGATTTCAGAGCGCTGGGTGAAATCGTCACGGCCGTTGTGGGCTGAGACGTAAATTGTTCGCCCGGACGCAAAAAGGGCGGCCAAATGGCCGCCCTTGGATTTCGCTGCGAACAGGGCCGTGCGGAGTTTACTCCGCGCCGCCGGCGGCCGCTTCCGGCTCCTTTTCGCGCTCGGCCTTCTGCTTGGCTTCGAGGTCTTCGCCAGTCTCCTGGTCGACGACCTTCATCGACAGACGCACCTTGCCGCGATCGTCGAGGCCGAGCAGCTTCACCTTCACCTTGTCGCCTTCCTTGACGACATCGGAGGTCTTCTGCACGCGGCCCTGCGCAAGCTGGCTGATATGGACAAGGCCGTCCTTGGCGCCGAAGAAGTTCACGAACGCGCCGAAATCCATGACCTTCACAACCGTGCCGTCATAGATCTGGCCGACTTCCGGATCGGAGGCGATCGACTTGATCCACTTGATCGCCGCGCGGATCGACTCGCCGTTGGCGGAGGCCACCTTCACGGTGCCGTCGTCCTCGACGTTGATCTTGGCGCCGGTCTTTTCCACGATCTCGCGGATCACCTTGCCGCCGGTGCCGATCACTTCGCGGATCTTGTCCACCGGGATCTTCAGCGTCTCGATACGCGGTGCATGCTCGCCGAGTTCTGCGCGCGCCGCGGTGAGCGCCTTCGACATCTCGCCGAGGATGTGGATGCGGCCATCCTTTGCCTGCCCGAGCGCGATCTTCATGATCTGCTCGGTGATGCCGGCAATCTTGATGTCCATCTGGAGCGAAGTGATGCCCTGCTCGGTGCCGGCCACCTTGAAGTCCATGTCGCCGAGATGATCCTCGTCACCGAGGATGTCCGACAGCACGGCGAACTTCTCGCCCTCGAGGATCAGACCCATCGCAATGCCCGCAGTCGGCCGCTTTAGCGGAACGCCAGCGTCCATGAGAGCGAGCGAGGTGCCGCACACGGTCGCCATCGAGGACGAACCGTTCGACTCGGTGATCTCCGACACCACGCGGATGGTGTACGGAAATTCGTGGTGCGCCGGCAGAACCGGACGGATCGCGCGCCAGGCGAGCTTGCCGTGACCGATTTCGCGCCGCTTGGTGCCGCCGAGACGTCCGGTCTCGCCGACCGAGAAGGGCGGGAAGTTATAGTGCAGCAGGAAGTGTTCCTTGTAGGTGCCCTGCAGCGCGTCGATCCACTGCTCGTCCTCGCCGGTGCCGAGCGTGGTGACCACCAGCGCCTGGGTCTCACCGCGGGTGAACAGCGCTGAGCCATGGGTGCGCGGCAGCACACCGGCCTCGCAAACGATGGGGCGCACGGTCGTGAGATCGCGACCGTCGATACGCTTTGACGTATCGAGGATGTTCCAGCGCACGATCTTGGCTTCGAGCTCCTTGAACACACCGGCGACACGCAGCTTGTCGTATTTCGGCTCCGCGCCTTCCGGGAAGAAGTGCGCCAGCATCTTTTCCTTCACCGCGCCGACGGCGGCATAACGGTCCTGCTTCTTCGAGATCGAATAGGCAGCGCGCAGGTCCTTTTCGAACAGGTCGAGAATTTCCTTTTCGAGAGCGGAATTGTCGACCGTGACCAGTTCGCGCGGCTCCTTCGCGGCCTTCTCGGCGAGCTGGATGATCGCATTGATCACCGGCTGGAAGTGGCGATGGCCGAACATCACCGCGCCGAGCATGACCTCTTCGGTCAATTCCTTCGCTTCGGACTCGACCATCAGCACCGCATCGGCAGTGCCGGCGACGACGAGGTCGAGGGCGCTTTCCTGCATCTCGTCGATGACAGGGTTGAGGACGTATTCGCCGTTGATGAAGCCGACGCGTGCGGCGCCGATCGGGCCCATGAAGGGCGCACCGGAAAGCGTCAGCGCGGCGGACGAGGCGACGAGGGCGAGGATGTCGGGGTCGTTCTCCATATCATGCGAGAGCGTGGTGACGATCACCTGCGTCTCATTGCGCCAGCCGTCTGCAAAGAGCGGACGGATCGGACGATCGATCAGGCGGGAGACCAAAGTCTCCTTTTCAGTCGGACGGCCTTCGCGCTTGAAGTAGCCACCCGGAATACGGCCGGCGGCGTAAAACTTCTCCTGGTAGTCGACGGTCAGCGGCAGGAAGTCGACGCCCTCGCGCGGCGACTTTGCCGCGACCACGGTCGCGAGCACGGTGGTTTCGCCATAGGTCGCGACAACGGCGCCGTCAGCCTGACGCGCCACCTTGCCGGTCTCGAGGATGAGCTTGCGCCCGCCCCAGTCGAGTTCAACAGTATGCTTTTCGAACATTTCGCTTTTCTCTCATCGATACGGACTGAGGAAAAAGCCATGTGCAAGACGGCGAGACGCTACGCTGCGACGGCGAAGCGTCAGTCGATAGCGTCCAGCGATCCTGCCATGGCTCATCCCTCCGGGATGCGAACGGGCCAATCCGTTTGGCGCCGCTCGGGTCCGGCAGGTCACGCTGCCGGTCGCACACGAACGCGATGTTCGCGTTCGCTCAACACAGCGAAAGCGATGGTTCGCGTTCGCTCAATATGGCGGGCGCCACAATGCGTCCGCTCGTATGGGGCACCAACAGGTCCGAATGGCTTCTCGCGTTTCGGATGTGCCGTATGTGGAGCGCGATGTGTGCGAAACCGCTTCGCACCTTCCGGCATCGTGCTCGTACAACGCCTGCGCCGTCGGGCGTGCGCAATCAGCGGCGGATATTGAGCCGCTCGATCAGGTCCTTGTATCGCGCTTCGTCCTTACGCTTGACATAGTCGAGGAGTTGGCGGCGCTGCGAAACGAGCTTCAATAGCCCGCGGCGCGAGTGGTTGTCCTTGGTATGCGTCTTGAAATGTCCGGTCAGGTTGTTGATCCGTTCGGACAGGATCGCGACCTGGACTTCCGGCGAACCGGTGTCGTCCTTGGTACGTGCGAACGTCTTGATAACCTCGGCCTTGCGGCCGGCTTCGATCGACATCGTCAGCTACCCTTTGTCTTTGCCGGCACTGCCAGTCAGGCCGGCGAGGTTGAACACGCGCTTGGGGACGATTTGACCCTGACCGGTCTCGGCGAGAGCGATCAGATCGCCCGCGACCGTGACGTAGACCAGGCCCTCAAGAATGGGAGCGTCCCGTCCGCGCAGAATGACGGCCTGGCCTCTCTGGAGCCGGGCCGCATCGGACCTGTTGACGGCCAGTGCCGGGATGTCGTCCAGCGCGGTCTCAACGGGCCATAACGCGTCGGCGAGGCTTGCCTCGCCGGCGGCGGCTCTATCGCACAAAGCCTCAAGACGTTCCAGCGAAATCATTTCGCCCTCGCCGAACGGGCCGACCGACGTGCGCCGAAGCGCCGAAACGTGCCCCTTGCAGCCCAGAAGCCGGCCGAAATCCCGCGCCAGGGCCCGTACATAGGTACCTTTGCCGCAATCTGTCTCGAATACCGCGTGGTCCGGGTCCGGAATCTCAGCCAGGTCCAGCCGGTCGATCTCGATCTCGCGCGGCTGGAGTTCCACTTCCTCGCCGTCGCGGGCGAGATCGTAGGCCCGCTCGCCGTCGACCTTGATGGCGGAGAAACGCGGCGGCGTCTGCATGATCACGCCTTTGAACTGCGGCAGGATCGCCTCGATCTGTGCCGCCGTCGGCCGGAGGTCGCTGGTCTCGACGACCCGGCCCTCGGTATCGTCGGTGTCGCGCTCCTCACCCCATCGCACGGTGAAGCGATAGGTCTTGGTCGAATCCATGATGAACGGGACGGTCTTGGTCGCTTCGCCAAGCGCGATCGGCAGGCAACCGGTGGCGAGCGGATCGAGGGTCCCGGCATGGCCTGCGCGCTTTGCCGAGAACAGGCGGCGGATCACAGCGACCGCGTGCGTCGAGGTCATGCCGATCGGCTTGTCGAGCACCACCCAGCCATGCACGTCGCGCTTGTCGCGACGCGGCTGCTGCTTGCGCTTTTCCTTGCGTCGGCCGGCGCTGTCGTCCGACTGGACACCGTCATCGTGAGCGGGACGGTCATACGCTGGTGTTGGAGACAGCGCGGAGCGCGATTCGTCACTCATCTGCGTCTCCATCCTTCTCGATGTCGCGGCGTACTTCGGGCGTTCGCAAAAGCTTCTCGATCCGTTCCGCCTCGTCGAATCGTTCGTCGGCGCGGAATCGAATGTCAGGTGCGAATTTCAGGTTAACGCGATGCGAGATCTCGCCACGTAGGTAGCGCTTGTTGTTGTTGAGCGCTGTGATCACCTCTTTCACGTCCTTGCCGCCGAGCGGCATCACGTAAATGGTTGCGAGCTTGAGGTCCGCGGTCATGCGCACTTCGGGGATCGTGATCATGTGACCTTCGAGCACGGGGTCGTGGACATCGCCGCGCGTCAGCATCTCGGCCATCGCGTGGCGGATCAGTTCGCCGACCCGGAGCTGGCGCTGTGATGCTCCGGCCGGACCGGCATCGTGCTTCGGTTTTTTGTTTCGCATCGTGAATCTCAAATGTGGTCATGCCCGGGCTTGACCCGGGCATCCATCGACCTTTGCAAAATTGCTTCTTTGCAGATAGATCGCCGGGTCAAGCCCGGCGATGACAGGTGAATATCGAAGCCGTGAGACTTGGACTCACAGGCTGCGTTGCACCTGCTCCACGCGGTAGCACTCGATCACGTCGCCGACGCGCATATCCTGGTAATTCTCGAACGCCATGCCACATTCCTGGCCGGCCTTCACTTCCTTTGCGTCGTCCTTGAAGCGCTTGAGCTGCGAGAGCTTGCCTTCGTGGACAACGACGTTGTCGCGGATCAGGCGCACTTCCGCACCGCGCTCCACCGTGCCGTCGGTGACGATGCAGCCGGCGACCTTGCCGACCTTGGACACGTTGAAGACTTCCTGGATGCGCGCATTGCCGAGCATGGTCTCGCGCCGCTCCGGCGTGAGCATGCCGGACATCGCCGCCTTCACGTCATCCACGAGGTTGTAGATGATGTTGTAATAGCGGATCTCTATGCCCTCGCGTTCGGCCGCTTCGCGGGCTTCCTTGTGGGCACGCACGTTGAAGCCGATCACTGCGGCGCCGATCGAGCCAGCCAGCGTGATGTCGGATTCAGTAATGCCGCCGACGCCGGACAGAACGACCCGCGCGCCAACCTCGTCGTTGCCGAGCTTCTCGAGCGCGCCGATGATCGCTTCTACTGAGCCCTGGACGTCGCCCTTGATGATCAGCGGGAATTCCTTGCGCCCCGCGGTCTTGACCTGCGCCATCATCTGCTCGAGCGAGCCGCGCATCCCGGTCTGGCGTGCGGCCTGCTTGTCGCGGCGCTGACGCTCGCGATAGGTCGTGATTTCGCGGGCGCGGGCTTCGCTCTCGACCACCGCGAGACGGTCGCCGGCATCCGGTGCGCCATTGAAGCCGAGAACCTCGACCGGAACGGACGGGCCGGCATCATCGACGCTTTCGCCCTTGTCGTTGATCAGCGCGCGTACGCGGCCCCATTCGGAGCCGGCAACCACGATGTCACCGATGTCGAGCGTGCCGCGCTGCACCAGCACTGTGGCGACCGGGCCGCGGCCGCGGTCGAGCTTGGCTTCGATCACGGTGCCTTCGGCCAGACGGCGGGGATTGGCCTTCAGATCGAGAATTTCCGCCTGCAGGCCGATGGTCTCGAGCAGCTTGTCGAGATTGGTCCGCTTCATGGCCGAGACTTCGACATCGAGCACGTCGCCGCCGAGCGATTCCACCTGCACTTCGTGCTGGAGCAATTCAGTGCGTACGCGATCCGGCTTGGCGTCCGGCTTGTCGATCTTGTTGATGGCGACGATGATCGGAACCTTGGCGGCTTTCGCATGCTGGATCGCCTCGACCGTCTGCGGCATGACGCCGTCATCGGCGGCGACCACAAGCACAACGAGGTCGGTCACCCGCGCGCCGCGGGCGCGCATCGCGGTGAACGCGGCGTGGCCCGGTGTGTCGATGAAGGTGATCTTGCCGTGCGACGGCGACTCCACCTGATACGCGCCGATATGCTGGGTGATGCCACCGGCTTCGCCGGAAACGACATTCGCCGAACGGATCGCGTCAAGCAGCGAGGTCTTGCCGTGGTCGACGTGGCCCATGATGGTGACCACCGGGGCCCTCGGATCGAGTTCCTCCGGATCGTCGGGAGCGTCGAACAGCCCTTCCTCGACGTCGGCTTCGGAGACGCGCTTCACCGAATGGCCAAGCTCTTCCGCGATCAGTTGCGCGGTATCGGCATCGATCACGTCGGTGATCTTGGCCATGTGGCCCTGCTTCATCAGCATCCGGATCACGTCCACGCCGCGCTCCGACATACGGTTGGCGAGTTCCTGGATCGTGATGGTTTCCGGAAGAACGACTTCGCGGGTGAGCTTTTCCTTCGGCTCGTCGTGATGGCCTTTCAGGCGCTGCGTGCGGCGACGGAACGACGCGACGGAGCGCTCGCGTACTTCATCGGCGCTGCCGGCATTCACGACGGTCAGACGTGTGCGCTGCTTCGGCGCGGCGTTGCGCGGCGCCTTGACTGCAGGCGCCGGACGCGCCGGGCCTGCGCCCGCGCCGGGCCTGCGCCCGCGGGGAGATTCCTCGTCTTCCGCGACAAGCACTTGCGGACGCGCGCCGAGCCGGCCGGCGCCGGGGCTTGCGGGTTTTGGTGCCGCTGCCGCTGCCGCCGGTGATGCGGCGGGGGTGTCCTCGCCAAACCGCTTCTTGGCTTCCTGCTCGGCCTTGCGCTTGGCTTCTTCCTCGCGGCGATGACGTTCTTCTTCCTCACGCTTGCGCGCCTCGGCGGCCTCGCGCTCGGCTTTCTCGATACCCTCGCGGCTCTGCCGGCGGCGGGCCTCTTCCTCAGCGATCTTGCGCTCCTCGGCCTCGCGGACGCGGGCATCGGCAAGTGCATGCGCGCGCGCATTGCGCTCGTCGTCTGTCAGGGTGCGCAGCACCACGCCGGACTTCGGCGCCGATGTCGACGGCGCAGCCGAGCCGCCGCGGCCGCCAGCAGGAGAGCCCCCGCGCGGCGCTGGCGCCGGTTGCGGCTTCTTTGGCGCTTCCTGCGGCGCGGGCTCGGGAGCCTTTGCCTCGGGTTTGCCGATGGTGCGGCGCTTCACGGTCTCGACCACGACCTGTTTGGTGCGGCCGTGGCTGAAGCTCTGGCGGACCACGCCCGTCTCGGTGCGCGGCTTCAGCGTCAGCGTCTTGCCGCTGCCGACCTTCTTTTCGCCAGGTGACTTCGTATCGCTCATTCGTATTCCGTTCCCGAATCCGGTGTGTTGGGCTTCTCGTCCAGCGCACGCCTCTGTCCCGGCTTTTCGGTTTCGCCGGTTCGGAAGCGCATCATGCGCAGACAACGCGTGAGGAAGCCCTGGCTTGCTGGGCCGGCAAGCAGGGCAGCATGTAT
>VFQN01001327.1_pt1 | contig 41799 bp, 30 predicted proteins | sample 3512371 | NCBI WGS metagenome assembly VFQN01 (sample SAMN10412370, study PRJNA504923) | tailings metagenome | isolation source: Replicate 2 from Balatoc abandoned mine | place: Philippines: Itogon, Benguet | collected 2017-08-28 | reverse complement strand
TATGCAGTTAAAACAGAATACGTAAAGATCTTATCACCAATCTGATAACCAATACGATCACTATAATCTCTTGAAATTACTCTCATATCAAGATTTAAAAATAAACTTGCTTGCATAGATAAAGCATTAGCTAAAGATACAAATAACGCAGGATCTTCATTCTGCAATAATAACTCTTCACTCATCTAGAAAGCAATCACACAATCATCACACACGCTGTCAAACTAGGATAATCGATGAGATCCTGAAATAACTTACCGCACAAAGCTCTTGAGATAAGATGCAACCTTTAGCATAATCGACGTCTACTGAATATAACGGTGTATTTTCAGGTACCTTGCTCATATTCTTCTCACGAGTAAGTTGATTCCTAATCGCATTCGTAAAGAAATTGCTCAGCCCTTCTATCACAGTACTGAAACCAGCGCCATGATAAGGAACTTGCCAAGAAGGATCATCAACAGGGAAGCTGACAGAATCTTCGAATAGATTCATCACACGAATACCTAAATCAAGAAAATGACTATTGCGAAAAGATGACTGACTCAGAATATCTTACGATAAGAATTCAGAACCGACGAATGATTCGGAGTTCCAACTTGATTCTCAACATCGTCGTGATTATCCTTCTGCTCCAACAGCTTGAAATTAGAAGATTTTGAACTTGGACCTCGACTGAAGAAAAGACCGTATGAGAGGAAGAGAAACAAGAAGATGTCAAAGAACTTACAATAGTTTCCCATTACCAGAGAAACTTCGCATCACATACTTATGATCCTCTTCTTGAGATTGGCAAGCGTCTTTACTCAGTCGTAACTTATGATTGTGACGATACAGATAAATCTTTCCGAAGAATTCTCGGTGAGCATCAATATCCTCAGGCTCTGACTTGATGTAGAACGATCGACTACGGTAGTCAGCATCGTTTGCATCATCGTGCTTGTGTTCCTTTTCCAAGATGATCTGAAAATTTGAATAAGCCACAGATTTCACCATCTCTTCTGCAATTAAAGGAACGATACCACCCTGATCGATCGCCTCATAATGATGATCTCGAACACGAAGTAACAAAGTGGCAAACGTATCTAATGCAATCTGTTTCTCCTTTTCTTTGAACTCTTGTTCTCGTGGAATCACACGAAAACAAGCCATAAAACCGAAGATCGTAGGAACACTAATGAACAGCAACACTAACATCGCAATCGAAGTATTTCCGCTGGCGACACCAACAGCATTAATTAACGCAGCACCCTTATCTAAAGTGCATTTAAAATAAATCTGTTCTAATGGAGTTGGCGGAGTTTTTGTCAGAGCACTCCTGATTTTGAAAAGCATAAAGATTAACAAATGATCACTCAAAAAGACCATACATACATACTCTTACCATGCTTTGGGATCTGCCTTAAATGAATTCCGACAAGATCCATTGATCAAAGGATAATGATATTCACTCAACGTGTTCGACTGATCTAATGCATAGAAAAGGACCAATGAGCAAGTTACTCCACCTTCGATCGCACAGAAATCGAACACTTGTTTAGAGTAAGAAGTATTGTCTAGCCTAGTGGAGGAGGAATTCAGTGTAACAAACACTGTTGCAGCAGAAGCCTCGTAGGCGGCACGATTCATTTCCCAATAATCGTTACTATGCTTGCTTAGTAACAGTAAAGAATATCTTACGATCGCTTTCACTTCATTGTCATCAAGGAACTCATCATCGCCCGAGGAACTGTATGGAAAGGATATTAACCCTGTCATTAAGTAGAAATAGTTGCATGATGTTGAGGTTTTCCCGATGCCTGTAGTACAATCACAATACTCTGGGACGTCTAAGTTCGTCCCCATGTGATTAAATACAGGGAGAAAGAAGCCACCACCCGTCGAGATAAAACACAATTGACGCATTTGATCCGATCCAGGAGGGTAAGCGGTGGTGTTAAAGATACAGAAGATGGAATCCATGAAAGGATAACGAACATCAAAGAATCTTCCGACTCCATAAGTACCATAAGAGGTTGGAATATCAACAACCTCTCCGTTGGCTACCATGAGATTATGAATATCAATAAAACCGAAGTTAACCGCTAAAGCCGTGGTAAAGGCACGAACATCCAACTGAACTGTCAGGTAAGGGTTGTATGCCGTGTCTAGCTGCTTAAACGCGAACGAATAAAGAATCTGGTTACAAACATCGTTATCAACGGCATCTTCTTGGTTTAGTTGAGCACTAAAAACTCCATTGGCTTGATCATAGCTGACTGACGCGGGGAGTTTACAGTTCCCAGCTGAAGAACCTAAAGCCAATCCAGGAAATCGGGACTGAAACACAACTGTTGGATCACCGGTCAGTTGGAAGTATTGTAAATTTCCTCTACCAGTAGTAACAAAGTCTGTGGTCGAAGGATTAGCAGTCGAGTAAAAGCGAATGAAAGACATCCAAATCACTAGATCAATCGCCAAATTATTCTTCTCTGCAATTTCTCCGTAATAATTCAAAGATTTCAGATAGATTCCCATCATTTGCTGGTATTGCGCTAAGGAATCAACCTCGAAATTTGAGAATGAGAAGCCAAAAGGTGCTTGGTAGTACAAGAAGTTAGCAGTTCCTTGCCAGTTTCCTTTATTATCTGCGAGGAAATTCGAAGTAATAGAGATCGGTACAGTATGACAATCTCCATTACTTTCACTTAAGGAGATATAGGCTTGAGAGACAGAATTTTGATAATTCACAACAGTGAAATATACAAAAATACCCAAAGCGAGGCAATAGCACAACGATCCCATAAAATACTTTCCTAATTAAAAAGATTTCAGATAAAAGAAAAAAAAATAAGTGAAAGCTCATTTACCATAGTTTGGGAGTTGTTTGACAATCTCTACCGGAATATTATCAACGAAGAAATCTCTGAATTGACGATAAATAAAAGCGAATGTCGAGTCATCATCATCCGTTTCTTCTTCCTCTGTCGTAGCAAGATTCTCACGAATTACATGCAACTTATCAACAGGTACATCTTTCTCCATTTTTATCAATCAGACCCGCAGTAAACAATTCTATTGTTTTTCGATTTCAAAATATCCGGTATGAGAAAAGGAGGCGTAATTTGACGTTTGGAAAGTTCCTTTAATTTTTACAACACAAATTGACTGTACGAGATATAGCTATACTGTAAAGTTCAAAGACAAAATGGAACTCATGAACAATACTCGATGAGTTATTAAAAGCGCAAGTAGAGAAAGTTAAGAAGAAGGGCAAAGATTTTAAACCAAAGGGAAAAGAAAAGGCGTAAACACAATGAAATCATAAGAAACCAAAATACGAAAAAGCACAGAAAAACAAATAAAATGATACAAAAGCTACTAAAATTTCACGTAGTAAAGGGCGGTTCGGACTGACGCTTCAATAATAAATCAAAGTAAATTAATGAAGTTATACGTACTGCGGAAGGTTTTCACAAGGCGTGTACAAGTTTACCAACGAGGGTGGCTGAACATTGGCTCGGAGGTTACTTGGAGGAGCTTTTTCCACATTATCGCCGAGTGAAAATTGAATATTCCTGTCAAGGCTGATACTTTCCAAATCATCGGATAATTGGGATGCCTTTTCTTTCTTCTCTAGCTTTTCATGCTGCTTACGTGCACAAAGAATACTCGCGTAAGTGACTCCTACCAGTAATAAAACTCCAACAACAATGATTGTTACAACATCTCCTACAAACGAGCCAGTAGAAATCTGGTTTAGAATACCATGATTGCTGGAAGATGAGGAAGATGACGTCGATGTGGTTAGTCCTGAATTTGACTTTGGCAGAACTTTAATTATCGCCATCATACCGTTATCCTCATGGAATAAAATGTGGCAATGATATACAAAAGATCCAGCTGGAACTAAAGAGAAATCAATGCGGATTTTGACACTCGGGTAAGGGCCAGATCCTGACCATGCAGGCACTACTACTGTGTCACGGTATTGCATTTGTTCCGCGGAGACAGCAGTTCCATTTATCTCAAGGAGAAGAAAATGCATTTGGTGAATATGGAAGTGATGTAATTCTGCACTCTGGTTTTCAATAACCCAATCCTCCACCTCATCTTGGGAGGTGACAATTGCTGGACGTGACCTCATGGAAAATGCTTCAGGAGTGGCTCCTTTCGAAGTAATATAAAATTCAATACCATTGGTGAAAGCAAAAGAGAAGTAAAGCTCTCGTGTCTTGGTTGGAGTTTTCTTGTAAAGCTCTTCAAGAGGGCTCAGAGCAACAATCTGCTTTGATGGCATAGGAATGATTACTTCGGGGTCTTTTGCATCTTTTAGAGGAAGAAGTTTAATCACAGGGCGAGTTGGATCATTTTCGCCAAAGAAACCAGTTTCAACCTTAAGAGTGTATAAGATCGCCTCTTTCACCTTGCAAGAAGGTCCAGTAATAATAAACTCAGCTCTACCTGCTGGAGGAATCACTATATTTTGCTTAGTAATGGTTTTCCCCATCTGAGTAGCATCTTGTGAGTTTACAGCCGATCCATCTAACGAAACCAATTCAAGTGGTTGCACTACTCCATCAAACTGAAGCTGCAAGTTTAATACCATAGATGAACCGCTATTCAAAACTCTCCAAAACTGCTTTTGGTTGGGTTTAATTTCAAGAAGGGCAGGATTATAATGTGGATAATAAATTGGAATATCATTGACTCGAATGTCGTTGGCCGGGACATTCGTAGCATTCGTAGGGATAGAACCTGTTGGAATTGTCAGCTCACGAAAAACAAAGATCTGCTCTGGTAATCCTCCGACAGCAGGTACGTAATTTTCAATGCCTTCAACAACAACGGCTCCAGTTGCTCCTCCTTTCACTGCATCATCTGAAAATCCATGAACATGAGGATGGTACCAAAACAGACCTGGAGGCTGTGAAGGTGGAAAATGAATATCATAGGTAAAAGTTTCCCCAGAATTAACAATGGTCTCGACAACTTCGTCTCCGTGGCATACGGGCTCAGTATGAGCTCCATGGAAATGAATGTTAGTCGAGGAGACAGTAACCTTCTTTCCCCCACACATCATCGTGGTATTTACACCAGTCATGTTAGTATGAATAGATACTGTATTGGGATTCACGTAGTTATTAGTGAGAGTAAACACCAAGTGTTCCCCTTGCTTCACTCGCATTGTTGGTGATTGGAGACCATTATCAGTCATGTAGCAAAAGAGGTCACGACCAGCATCGTCCTTGTTTGCCTGGAAATTCACATGAACATCTAAATACTCATATGAGCTGAAGAGGTTTGGTGGTTGTTTAATGTATGTAGATTCAGCATACTTGAAGCAAGGATTCTTGCAGGAAGAGTTCACATTTGCAGTCAAGATTGGGGAGCGCAGATTTGCAACTGCCATGTTCATGGAATGCATTGCCATAGCAATGATCGAGTAGTTTCCAAGAATGAAGAAAGATAAATAGGTGTTTCTGTAGCTCATGATTGGCCTTTTTCTGCTTTAATTTGTGTGTGGAACGTGGAATATTCTGTCAAGAAAAAGAGTCGTTGAGAAACGTTCCTTAAACAACGGCCTTTTCAACGGATAGAAGTTTTTACTTTTATTTTGCATGACTGCGGCATTTAGTAGAATAAAAGTTCGATCAACTTGTTTCTTTTTAATCTTGCTTGTCAATTAAATGTTTTTTAGCTAACCACTCGGTCATATACTTAAGTTCATAAGAGCGCGGCCACCCATTATGTCCAGTATGTAATGGGAGCAAATCACCAATAAGACCCTTCACTTGTGTCTCTGGCAGTCTTAACGATGGAGAAAAGCATTGCACCAACGAAAAATAATTGGCCACTGAGTTAGGAGAACCTATCTTTTCATTTGATTGCTTTATCAAAGGTACAGATGATTCAAGATCGTGTTCAGCCTCAGATTGGTAGACATGGTTAACTCCTCCGTCAATTTTAGAAAGGCCCTCTTTCGACACAGTTTTTCGCACAGATGCACTTGCTGAGGATGCAACGGTAAATGCAGAAGAAACACTCGGAAATACACCAGACTTAACATTTGGCGGATGTGGATAATGAAAAGATTGCTGCTTATCATATAATAATATTAGAGCGGAGCGAATGAATTTTAATTCCTCATTTTTCCCAAGGCTTTCAGGATACAACTCATCTAACAACTGGTGTAAATCATCAATTGCATCTTTAACAGTCTTTCTATAAGATTTATTCACCTCTTTAGGTGATCGACTGTTATACTTTTCTTGTTGCTGCGTTTTTCGTCCTCCGGGAGCCGGAGTCATTGGCACTGAGGTTAAATCCGAACTGATCTTAATATTCATAGCATTCCATACTAAATATCCACATAACCATGATTGTAAAGTATCTAATGATTTGCTCATAGCATGTCCGAGAAGATAATCAGATCCATTAGTTATACGATACAAGGCAATAAATGCTTTCTTAAAGGGTAATAAAGGTTTCCCTTCAAAGCTGGAATCTGTCATTTGAAGTGTGAGGTAATCTTCTAATTTAGCCTTTCGGGAAGTCATAGCGGAAAGTAACTGCGGATGCAGCAATGTTGAATTTAAGGAATCCTCTTGTGAAGAATTGTTGATTGGTGAGGGGGAGCTGTACTTATTGCTGGATTTAGCTGCTGCTGTCCCGTTATCGTTATTGTTACCACCATCTTCCGTATTTTTCTCGTCATCGGGAGAATACATTAACTCTGCTGCTGAATTGCTTAAGATTTTCGTCTTCCCAACCCTCTTATTGACTCTACCTGGACTATTAACGCCACTGGACGGTGAAATCCCTGAATTATTTGTTGAGGACAACCCTCCTTTTCTTTGAATCATCTCGATTTGATTGAATTGAAGTAAGCCTCCCGCACTTCCGGAAGTGCCATCAAAACCAGTATCATTCGTAGATTGGTTATAGTCTAAACTCGAAAGGTATGCTATCTTGAGGAAACAATAATAAAAGTGAAGGATAAACTTTGGGGTCAATTGCAACAACGATAATGAAGATGATGAGGCAATACTTATTTCATCAAGTATTTCTTGTGCTTGGTGGGTATTATGCAACTCTTCCTTCAGGTAGTAAGAAACCATATAATTCGTTGTAGCTTTGGGAATGGCGTAAAAATCATCATTTAAACACAATTTATATGATATTCCTGCTTTGAGCGACGAAGCTTCATGAACTATTTCGTCAGCTGGATCCTGAATTGCGAAGATAAGGAAAATAGGGGAGAAGTTAGAGAAAATTCATACCTGTAAGACAATCTTTGGACAATTCGCTTTCAAATAATTATTGACAACATTTGTATTCCAAAAAGCTCCAAATTTCATGAAATTTCCAGCCCACGATCCCATCAATCGACTGGCTGTAGCATCTAACGAAGCAAATGTTCTATCACATACTAAGGCGGCAATACGATTATTATTGTTCGCGGCTATTGAACAAGCAACTAAACCACCTATTGATTCGCCGTGAACGATAATTTTTGTTTCTAAATGCGGAAATTCGTTTCTTAAGAAATCTATTACAGCTTGCCCATCCGCTTGTAAGACAGTGGGTGATGGACTGCCTGTACTTCTTCCATACCCTGGATAATTATAAAAGAATACATCATATCCGAGATTAATATAATAACCTAGCCATGATTTCTCAAATTCTTGTTGAGAAATCGTCTCATAATAAGCTGCATTTGGATTACAGAAAAGGACAAGACCTTGGGACTCAGGAAATGTCGATTTCTGATCGATGGAAGATCCTGGTACCTGAATCGAGAGTCCTTTTCCTTGACTCGATGTGGAAGTAGAAGAGGCTTTCTGAAAGGATTCTGGATGTAATCCGTTATTACTGCTCGCATTGTGAACTGGTGAGTTAGAGGAAGTTGGTGAGGGTCGCTTTGGTGGTTGTTTCTGTAACTCGAGAGCTTTCATGGCATTAATGTACACCCCATCAATACGATTCCCGTTCGATCCTTTAATCCAATAATTCTTTGCACCATAACGATGTGTTAAAATTGCTCTCATATAAGGGAATGTAATATGTTCAAAGCTATTAATCTTTTCACGAAAGGAACAAAATAATTTCAATAACTGTGAAATGCCCAAATTATTCTGATTTGATGATTCTCCGTCCTCTCCATGATCGCTAGAGTCTCCACCATTCCCTCCATTACTTTCAGGTAAAAGTGTTTGTGTTAAAACTCTAATATTTTCAGAAGCTTTAAGACATTTACTTGCATGAGTTAATAATAGTCTTTGATTCTTTTGTTGATGGTGATGATGGTTCTGTTGAGTGGTAATCGAATGTGAAGAAATATGATAAAATTCTTCATTTAAAAAATGGTATAGGTAATGAAATGATTGATAATATTGTTCTAATTGTGTAATAAAATCATTTAATAATTTAATTTCTAAATAATTTAATTCTTTTTCCGCTTTACAATAATCAATAGTATCCTGTAAATAATTCATCATATTTGGTAAATATTCTATCATCATTAATATTTTTTGTAATTCTTGCATATTTGTATAAATTTCTTGTATTGGTAATTGTCCATTCGCTATTAATAGCATGGTTGATGAATATTGATTGGAATGCATTGCAATATTCTCTAAAAACGATAAAATCCGTTTCCAAAAGTCTTGTGCTAATTGTTTCTGTGTTGATTGATTACATCCTGGAAAAGCTATTAATCTTATAATATAAATTATTAGATAATGGAATAATAGTAAAAAGATAATAAATGAACCATAAGAGGTAATAATAAAACTTAATATCCATAGCGGTAAGAAAAAAATTGTAAAAATTATATAAATTAAAATTAATACACCTAAAGATATTAAAGGATTAAAACAGATCATTCGAAAAGGTGTCCATAACTTCTCGGCTAATGTTTGAAAGCAAAGAAAATTAGTGACACGACCAAATGATAACGTCTCTTCCCGAGTAAATTCCTCTAAAGGTGTCATCAAGGTATAGCTGAGATTTGTTACATAACGCATTTGATATGAATGATATCCCAAAGGAAATGTTAACTTCACAACCAAATCCAATTCATTTCCCTATCTCGTTAAAGAAGATCTCGCTTTATAAGAGTCTTTCTCTCTTGTTAGAATAGATATTGATGAAAGTAATGGAAGAAGTTGTCTGGAAAGTTACCTATCCTAGAAATAGTCATGATAATTTTTTGATAGAGAATCGTGATTGGAATTCCATTCAACGGTTGTGGGCGAAGTTGTTAAGTTTAAAGACATTACCTGAGTTCTTTTCTGGAGATAAGGAGTATGGGATTACGAGACTCAGAGACTTGCAGTTCGATCGAGAAAAGGAATTTCGCCCAAATAACCCCAAAGCTGGACGTAAAACCTTTTCATTAGTTCTTGGATACAATGGTTCGAAGTATTCTGGCTATCAACAGCAGAAAGGAGCGAATGTGATCACTGTGGAAGATGACTTGGACCTCGCTTTTGGACGCAAGTTAATTGCATCTGGGCGTACAGACAAAGACGTATCTGCTTTATCTCAAGTTGTTTGCTTTTCAACTTTTGATAATGATGTAACATGTGAGAAAATAATGGAACAAGTGCAAGCTGCTGAGTCAATAAGGAATCACAATATAGCGATTTGGGAATGTGAAAGAGTCCCAAGAAAGTTTCACCCTATCTTTTCTGCAACTTGGAGACGCTATATTTATGCTTTTCCCCTCAATTCTGGTATATATGGCGATTCGAGGAATACTGATATCGATGTGGACTTCGTTAATTCCTGTCTCAACAGGTGAGTGATCATTAAGTTCGAGTATGTTTTTATCTAAACTTAATGATCTTGAGGCTTATCAATCGAACTCTTCCTTACAATGGCTTTGCTCATCGTGATGATCGAACTGGCGGAGAAGGATTGCAAGATTATTGTGTAATGTTTCGTGCAAGAGCGGTAGTGATGGATCTTTCTTCTGTACTCGGATTTGATGAAGCTATCGAAGATCAAAGGTCACAAATCCTATGTATTGAGTTAGTTGGTTCGAGGTTTCTTCGTCGAATGGTTCGAATTCTTGTGGTATGAATTCTGTTGTTTGGTGAATAATCTCTTTATGTGTGCTTCATTTAGGCTACAGTACTTCGAGAATCTGTTTTACCTGTCAATGAACGAGATGAAGATATTTTGTTAAAAATTGCCTTAACAAGAGATCGGTAAGGATTATATACATCTATCCTTTGGCTCTCTGACCTTAATGTCCAGAGGACATGCCGCTTATGCCGTGCCTGGAGTAGGTTTGGCTCTGTGCGGAGTTGGATATAGTTTGGAAGGAGATGGACATAAAGATGTAATGCTTCCTGTTGAGCCTCACTTTCAGTCTATCATAGATTATTACCAACAACAAGTCAAATCTACTAAACAGCAACAGTTCGACCAAGACAGTGATGATGAAGACGAAGCTCAACAGGACGGATCTCGAAAGAGAAAGCTGTCGAGGAGAGAAAGGTATCAACAAAAAATGAAAAAGAATAACAATAATGATGGAATTTCTGGAGATCATGTCATCCCATCACATCCAGCGACTCCCAACACTCAAAACTTGCAAGCTTTTCTTTCTGATGGGATTGTGACATCCTTTTCATCAATGTTTAAAGTACCATTCGAAAATGAGTTGATGAGCAAGGATGCTGAACTCCTCTACTATCCTCAAAGATCCTTCCATTTCCCTCAAGTCGGAAGGGATATCGTCCTGACACAGTCTTATTCTCAGATCGCGTCGACAATCTGGGATGCGGAAGTTGTTTTAGCTCATTTCCTTGATCAGTATAAATTTAGTGGAGAAACTAGTAATAGCAGCTACAGGGAAGAAGGAAAATCCATTTTAGTGGAATTAGGTGCTGGTGTGGGACTCGCAGGGATGGTCGCTTCTTTGAAACATTTCTTTAATAAAGTTATCCTACAAGAAATCAATGAAGAAGCTGTTCAATACATGAAAGAGAGAATTAATGAATTTAATAGTTCATCTAATCTTACATCCAGTTTGAATTGTGAAATGATTGCTTTACCTTGTCTATGGGGAGATGAAGGAGTTGCTGATATAGTCAAGCGATTGGAAAGAAGTTGCAACGAAAAAATAGAGTGGATAGTCATGGCAGATGTCTTGTATCATCAAGAGGATTTCCAAAGCTTGTTAATTATGGTGAAAGGCTTACTAATTGAGGGAGGCAATGTTCTTCTTGCATTCGAACAGAGGAGAAAAGATGTGAGTGCCTTCTTGCTTCAGTTACGAAGTCTTTTTAGATCTTGCCATGTCAATGAGTATTCAATTGAAAGAGATGACATGATTACAAGAATCTATCTCTGTCATTTTGAGTATTTCCTCTCATAATCTTATAAAAAAAGCTTTCAGAATGATTTTTGTTATTGTATTTACACCCACCCTCATACAGGCAGTTCTCTCAGGTTGCAATAAATAGAAGGTATAGAAGAGAATTGTTGTTAGTTGTGTGGTAAGAGATTTGACTTTAACTTCTGTTTGAATCTTATTGCATGCTTCATCATTGCATCATCATTTTCATGTTGTTCTTTGATATAACGAAAAATATCTTGCACCGTGGGGGAAGGATTTACAAGAATTTTCTCTCTTGTTGGAGAGTAGACTGCCATCGTTCCAATCGAGAATAATGCAATTCTCTGTCAAGAAGGAGAAGATAAACTCGATTCTTCTTCAAACTCATAATGCGTCTTACCTGTGTTGTGATGTCAGGATCTTGAACAACCATCTTCATCATGACGGAAATGATGCCTAACGAGGCTATCGTCTCACTGAGCTCACCACTGTTCCGCACAAGATTACCAATCGCTCCTGCAGCATTAGCTCTTGTCTTCTCATCACCATCAGACAAGGTTGTGACTAATGACCGTAAGCAAGATTGAAGGACAGGATATAACTCTCTCGAATGAAAGGCAGCGTTTCCAACTACGATAAAGAATTGTAAAATAATAAATCACGGAAAGAAGGGTTTACTTTATGCACATACCAGCAAAACTTGCAAATTTTCGAGTGTTTGCATTACTATCACCACAACAATTCGATAATAGATCGAGCAGGGTAGAGGATCTCTCTCCCTTTGCATTTGTGACATTGCTTTTCAATGTCGAATAAAATCTATCAGAATGTCTAGAAACGAGTGATAATACAAATACTGAAAATATAATAGAAGGAGACTTACCGACATAGATTTCCAATGAGATTGCATCCCTTTGCTCGAATCACAGCATTTTCATGAATTAAGATAAAAGCGAGCTTATCAGCATGAAAGACCCGAGTAAGTAAATCATAATATTGCTCAGAATTTCTAGCTAATTGTGAAGAAATCTGGAGACCATTGATTAATGCTTCATCCTTATGTCTCTTAATATCATTCGGATTTGAAGAATGATGATGAGGATGCTGACCAAGGAAATGATAGTAAGTCTCTGTAGGAGCTGGCGATGCAACTCCATCTTCACAATTATTATTCCCATCAATTCCTCCAAAGATGTTATGAGGAAACCCATCGATGATCGCTAAGCCATTACACTCCACAAACTATAACAATTAGATTAGGTGTAAGAACTAGGAGATCTATAAAAGAAGAGAGTTTACCTGGAGAAGGAACTTATTCGATGTCAGAACTAACTCGGAGAACATGTTTAAGACATGGCTAACGCATTTGTATGAAGTGTATATTATATATTCCTGAAGACTCTGAATAACCATAGATATAACATTTTCTTGGTTCATTTGCTCTGTCATACTGGTAATCTCTTCCTTGGTTAATTGAACATTATTCGTGTTCCAGATAATAATGAAATTCAACATGGATACAATCGAAGCAATTATTTCACTGGCTAAAATACCTTGAGTGTTGTACTGATGAAGAGCATAAGTGCTGTGGCACGGTAGAGCATGCACAATCAGTACCCACATATTCACCATCTCAAGATGCTAAAGATGCATAATAAAAACAGAGATTCAAAAGAGCTGGACTCTGTTTCTTACCTTTTTTGACAGGAAAACACTTAGATAAGAAATAAAAGATGTCGACCGAATCCATTTGATGACATTTTTAAAGACGCCAGTGGCAGCAGAGGATGACATATTGCTCCCACCTTTCGCAATCGGCGTGTTTCCTTCATGATTATGACGGGAAGTAGTAACAAGATGATAAACAGCAGAGAAAATGGAATTAATTATCAAGAATGAGTGATAAAGGCCGATTGGCGAGATCTCTCCATTACCCTAATAGCAAAAGTTATTTCTTAGAGAGGAAAAGATTTCGAGGTCACATACCGATAATAATATTAGCGAGAACAAAGTTTCCAACCAATCACAAATTGTTTCAACCGCTCGATTATCCTGTGATTGTCTTCGAATGAATTTTCCGATAAATCCAATGATTCCATCATAGATTCCAACTAACCTCACCCCAAACTCGAATCCAGTAATCCAATAACCTTCCATGGACAAGGAAAAGCTTCTCCACGCATCTTTATGGTAACCAGAATTACTTTCTTCTCTACATTTCTTTATCCACTGAACTTCCCAAGTTAAACGCTGTAAACTTACAGCTAAGATACGGTTGGATAACATCGTCTTTTGAATATAATTCTCAATCTTCTTCATTTCATCCTTTCTCAGAACAACAGGCTCCAAATACACGTCATCAACTCCACTTCCAGCCGTCACAGTATCTTCATCCGACTTAGCAAACGATTGTTGCTGAGTTTCTAAAGTCGTGGGTGGAATGGCCGTACTAATAGTGGCAGTTGTTGCCAGGCGGTAAATGTTGTCGATTACATGGAATAATGTGAAAAACAATTTGCGGTAGTTCATATTCGTAAAAATAGCCTCTTCTGAGTTATTCGACGTGACTATAAACTTCTTTTGAAAAATGGAAAGAGCTGTATGAACGCATTCCATTAGCTGAGTATAAGATAACACTTGAGCACAAACAAAGGTATTTAGTATCATTAAACTCAAAGTAATACGATCAATTATTGACGCATTGATCGTCGCTCCTTTCCCACCGCTAGCAGAGGATAATTTCATTTCTTCACTAATTTCATGAAAAATAAATCGATTTAATAAAGAAACAAGATTTCCGTTGTCATAATGGCTGGTACGATTAGAGATATATCTGCTATTCATCACCAAGAGATGATAAAATATCGCGAGCAGCTCGATCTGTAAAGTCGTGATAATGGAGTTGTTGCCACTGCTATTTCCATCTCGGGGTGTCACACCACTGTCGGTGGAAGGTTTAATCGAATATTCTAAGACTTGCTGCAAGAGTTGAAAGAAAATAATGAGCTTCTGACCATCTTTCTCACAGAATTTCTCTCCAATTGTTCGTGTAATTCGCTGGCGCGAACCGATTCTTTCTGTGAGTTCATCAAAGTCGAAAGAGGAAGAATAAAAGGCTTTTTGCTGATGGGATTGCACCAAAGTTTCTAATGGCATAGGTAAACAGCGGGGAAATGATATATTATGTCTTTGAGAAGAAGGCGAAGAACTTTTCTGGGAATTGAAAGCCGTAGGAGTTAAAAGATAGAACAAAGATTTTGTAATCATCGCAAGTATAGAAGAAGGGGCAGAGGCGGATGCTGTCACTGATGGAGACGCGGTCCTCCCCGTAACTGCAATAAGGGAAGGGGATGTTTGACGACTAATGCTATGAATAACATAGAGATTGTCACAAATAAGGCTTGGAATTTGCTGTGCTAAGAGCATGTTGTAAAGATTATCAGTCATATGTGGGAACAGGCTAATTCCTAAGTGAGAGTAGAATGAAGCAAGAGCTGGTAAGGGGAAGAGAAGAGTGTTAGCACTTTCAGAGCCAAGATGATGACGAAGAAAGGAACTAAAAAAGGAAATAATATTCCAACGATCAGTTATAGATAAACAAAAGAAATCCAGGATAATGCTCTCATTAATATCCATAAAATCTAAAAATTGGGATAGTTTTGCAATAATTTCTTTCTTTTTCTCGACATTAGTTATTTTACCACTCGAAAGGAAATCTTGAATGTGAGATTTCTCATTAATTTCATCTTCTGAAGGAGTGAGTACAACAGCTGTTAAAAATCCGATTAATTCTCCGAAGATATCAGTTGAAGTAATAGAATCACTTTTCGTCAAATTACTGGCATTTCCACTTCCATGATCATTATTCTCTCTCTCAAGCGTGGTCACGAGTAAATCACTAATCTTTACCAAAAGAGAAATTTGATCACAAATAATCTTACTCATACAAAAGGAAGAACTTAATAACTCATTCTTGACAGAAATTTCATTCTCTGTTCCTCCAGTTATAATAAATTGTTGAAAATATGTTCCATCCAAAATTTTTCGGAAGTATTCAGTACAAGATTTGCAAACAGAGAAAATATTTAACATCATTTCATTAATCAAAGGTATTGTCTTTTTATTGTAATTTAATGTGGTTTGATTGTTCTTTAACGATTCTCTCAAATATTCATAATACTCTTGTAATGTTGCTTCTAAAAATGATTTAAACAGCTTTAAATCCTTCGATTTGATGGTAAATTGTTCATCTAGGTATTCATACTGCCAATACCTAATAAAACTTTCATTTTCAAAAACAGTTTTAGGAGATGGTGGACGTGGTGCTGTTGGAATAACGGGATTTTTATTTTCCTTTTTATTGGTGGTAGCGATGACTCTTTCTTGGAATTCGAACTCATCGTCAACTAATAACTGTTGATCATCGTATAGCTCTTCCTCCACTTCTTTGCCTCGACTTCCATCTTGATGGCGATGTTTATGAAGAATGCTAACATCTAATCCTATAACTATATCCGCGTCTTCATTGACTTCCTTCGCATCTTTCAAACTATTTCCACTTGAAACCGTTGTTGCAGTTCTATTAATTAATGAGTTATGGAAATCATTATCATGAGAGTAAGAGAAGGATTCTGGTTCAAGTTCTGCCAAATCATTTTCATTGGCAAGATATTCCACTTTTTCTGATTCGAAGGAATGACTATCATCCGTTGGTGCAACTTTAGCAGGTGCAGTGATTGACGCGACTCCACGAATATTCTTGGCATCACTTTTCTCTTGCCACGGATCATTTGCCTTGGCGGAAGGGTTTCGAGAAGAGGCTTTTCCCAATGCACTCGAATCAGCGGTTTTACTAAACTGCAATCTGTGGTCGGTTTGATTTATCGATATTCCAGCAGTGACAACTACCACAGTATTGCCAGTATTTCCAGCATTGGAGCGAGTACTTAAGGGCGCTGATCTTGCCCGCTCTTTTGTCGACGCTTCCATCATATCAATATTTAAATTTTTGGCAATCCCATTGATGGAATCGTCGTCTTCATGATCAGAATGTATGGAAATATTGCTGAAATCTAGATTTGCTTTAGGGTCTTTCGCAAAGAGCTCAGTTTCATTGCTTCCATGTAATCCAACAGATGTCATTTGTGCAACATAATCCTGGTAAGCTATCGCAGAATCGTCGGTAAAAATAGAAGCTTCGACAGAAGCCTTTGTCGTCGAGTTAACGAGGCCATTAATACTTGGTTTACCGACAGAGGGAAAGCGGGAAGGATCGCGCACTTTTCGGGCATTGTTGCCACCGTCGATATTGCTGCTATTATTGCTATTTGTGTCATCATATTCTTTCTTCTCTTCAAACCTATTCATAGCAGCGATTTTTCTTTCATCTTCCTCACGAAGCTTGGCTTGAAGTCGATTATTTGCTTCGATTTTGCGTTGCTGTTCTTCTTGCTCAGCACGGACTTGCTGTGCTATGCGAATACTTGCTGCACGTTCACGATATAAATCACGCTCTTGTTGCAATTTCCTCGCCCTTTCTTTCACACCTTGCGCATGAGGCAGCTCTTGATCATCTCCATAAATATTGAAATTATTCTGATGTTGATTTTGATTTAATCCTAATACTAAATCTGTTCGAATATTTTGAGTTGTAAATAAATTCATTTTTTCTGCCCCAATAATACTCTCTAATCGCTCTCTTGGACCATTCATCAGACTGCTTCCACCAGCATTTTGATAGTGAGATTTCTCGGTTCTTGCTTTCATACGATCTTCTTCTGTTTCTTTCACAAATGGGTGGTTCAATAAATGCGGCCAGGTTAATCGCTTTGCAGGGTTCTTTTGTAATAATCCTTGTAAAAAAGATTTGAAATTCGCAGAGATATCACTAGGAAACTTCACAGGATCTTTCACAATATGATTGATGAGAGTGTAAATACTATTGGTATAAAAAGGCGGTTGTCCAACATAAAGCTCATATAAAATAATTCCTAAGGACCAAAGGTCAGAGGTTGCGTCATATGGTTGTTCTTTGACAAGCTCCGGACTCATATAAAGTGGTGTTCCTTTAATGGAGGTGAGGACCATGGTATTATTCGACATCGCACGAGCAAACCCAAAGTCGCAAAGCTTAATTCGCCCATTGGCGCCAATTAAAACATTCTGCGGCTTCATGTCACGATGAATAATGCGATTTGAGTGAAGGTAGTGTAAAGCCTTCACTAATTGCTTTGCAATCTGCTGAACGGTGGCCTCGGGCAAACGTTGATCATCTTGTAAAATATCAAATAATTCACCTTGAGCATACTCAGTGACAACACAGAATTCTCTTTCCGTTTCAAATGCGTCAAACATTAAAATAATATTTTCATGATTTAAAGTTCGTAAAATGCCAATTTCTTGTCGAAGATTTTTGATATCCTTCTCTGACTTGCCATGCTTATTAATAAATTTCATTGCAACAGTAAAACCAGTATTTTTTCTTCGAGCCTTGTAGACCTTTCCAAAAGAGCCCTCTCCGATATGCTCGAGAACCACATAGTTCTCCATCTTAGGTCAACCGCGATTGAATCTTTCCTTTAAGAAAACAAAAAGAATTTCTCAGAGATAGCTTCAATCTCCCCCCACTTCAACAATGATCGCTTTGGTCAAAGTCCAAATAGGATTCTTGCTGGAACTTCCTCAAAAGAGAATTGAAATTCAAAAATGTGTCCTCAATTTGAAATGTGAGAACATTTTTTCCATGTTTTTTCCTTGGATTTATCTCGGAAAAGAGTGAGAATAGATTTGGGAAAAGGATTCTTTTATCTTGAAGAAATGTCAAAGAGTGAAGACAATATTCAATACTTTAGGCCAGAACTCAGCTGTACTCTCCATTATTGGGCGCAAACACGGTCTGTCTCAGCGAGTGCAGTTGCAACGGGACCGAAAACCTCTTCTACTGTCGAGTTCGTGAAGACCAAAATCATCAAAGTTCATCCTGTATTGCCTTTAATTCTCTCCTGCGATGAAGAGGAAAATATTACTCTTTGGAATTATGAGTTGAAGCAAAAGCTGATGTCGCAACCGGTTTATGCATTTATTAATGAGCAGCAGCGGAAAACAACTGCTGCCGCGACTCCTCAAACCAAACGTTACAACCAACGATCAATGGATCGTCACAACGATGAATTACTCTTCCAACCAAAATATGTCAGTTATGCTCCAAGGAAGCCGATTGATCAGTCTGCGAAATATCGAGAGGTCTATGGAGCTGTGAAGGATCTCGACTTTGCCGACGAGAGCACCATCACTTATAATGGAAGCAACGATGCTACCCCTCAATCAGCTGAATATCGAATTTTCATTCAATTTGATCAAGCTGTAGCATTTATTCACCTGATGACGAAGAAGGTGAGTCTGGTAACACCGCAGATACTCAACAACAAGGTGCCCACTGCAATCGATTTTCTGACACCAAATTCTTGCATGATTGGTTGTAGTGATGGTGGTGTTCGTATTTGGAATATTTCTCAGTCAAAAGTTGAGAAATCTTTTTCCATTGGAAAGACTGATGTCAGTATCTTGAAAGTACTTCCTTTCGAAAGGTAAACTGAATTCCTTTCGCAAACTCTTTCCTTATTTTCGTTATCTCGTTCTTCAGTCCTGTGGAAGAGGCAGCAGATTATCAAAAGATTCGTGTCTTCTCATTAGGCGGTGATGGAAATGGCTTGTTCTGGTGCTTTACCTTGCAAAATGGTGTCATTATAACAGGAACGGACAACGCAATCGCAAAGTTAAATGAACCAATTTCTCAAAAGATTTATGTTCAAAGTGTTTTGGTGGACCGTGAAAATCAACAATTGATCATTCGAGTTACGGATCATAAATTTAAGTAAGTGAATATAATTTCTCCCGCTTATCCTCACGGCATCCCAGCGTTTGGGACCTCCAGGATCTTCATTCAATCGCGACCTCGCTCAAGGATTCGAAAAGAATGTCTAGTGGTAGACGTGGTTCTCTCTTAACTTTTAAAATTGGTGGTGGTAATGCAAACCCCGCTGACGATGGGATGCCGAGAATCAACTGTCACGCTGTCTTGAAGATTGAGAAAACTCTTCAACAAAGTATTACTAAAGTTTATTCGTTTGCATTGATGAAACATCTTTCCTTCTTATCTGGTGTATATGCTGTGACCCCAAAGAACCACATGATTATGTTAGTTCATGTAAGAACTCTTGTTTTTCGTTCGCCTCAACTGATCAGTATGTAGAGCGCATCGGGAGGTGGCGATGATAGTGAACAAGCGTCCGCTATAACAACCGCAAATGAAAAGCAACGATTGAACTTATTATTGGAAATAAATCTTCAAAGATATGTGGTAAGTCTTTTGTATTTTGCGGGGCTTTCATGACTTCAACTTTTATCACAGAATGATTATTACCAAAAGATGTCAGGGGGAACGAGTTTTAATGCAACAGATCATTTAAAGATTTATTCCATTCATACTTCAATTCTTAATCCACATTTACTTATTTTAGCGACATCCTACGGGCCTATGGTTCTTTCATTGCCTCAACTCCCTGTAAGAAGTTTCTTTTTCTGGTTCTTCCTCTGGTTAATCTCTTCATCCCCCTTTTCAATAGAGCGGCCCTTTTGTTGGCTATCATCCCTCATGGAAAGAGACATTGATTACCAATCTCGAGAATTATGCGAAACGATTATCGTATGACATTCATGGCCACGATCACATCACAAACAGTACTGATGGTGTCAATACATTTTCTTCCAACACGGCTTTTGACCTTGATGTCGATGTGGTCAGTGAATTTCGGTACGAGAAAAATGCTGTTGGTGAGGCAAAGACAAACCTTCACGACAAGAAACCCGTACCAAATAAAGGAGTGGTGAGCGTTGGAAGCGGATCCAATCCTTTTAAGGAGGAGAAACCGATTTTTCTTCCGAGCCCATCAGGCGATTATTGCACTTTATTTTGGCCTACTCTTTGCTGTTATTCTATCTTACACATTCCTGCTGCGTCCTCTTCCCATGGTTCAATGAGCATCTCTGCTGACGATCAAGGATCACCAGACCATTCTCACAGATCCATCCCTCGAGATTCTTCACTTCGAGGAAAGAAGAATTTAGTGAATAGTATTGTTGCAGGAGGCGCAACATTACAAGAAGTTGAGAGAGGCAGTTGTCTGGAGTTTGCGTGGATCTCCTTTGATAACTCTTTCGTGATTAAAACACCCATGGGTCAGAAGACTGTCGTGGCTTCAGATAAAAACCGTCGAGGCTCTTTAGCAGGTTTCTTTTCTAAGCAAGAAAAGGTTAGTAAGAAGATGGTGTTTAACGAGTTACTAATGAAACGAATCGTCTACACTACAAGTCATGACGTTCAAATTCTACAGTTAACTGCTGTTGAGATTCCTAACCCTGATTATGATCCTGAAAAAGCTGCAGGGGTGAATGCACACTCCAACACCGCAGCTGCAGTACCTGCTGCTCCAATTCCGCAAACTCTTTCTTTGGATGTTAAGCAAGTTGTGGATTTATTTTCAGGCCCTTTAGTGAGTCTCAATTATCAAATCCCATCAGAAGCAAAGAGTAAATTTATTACTAACCCTGAAGAAATCCCAACTATAGAATCAAAATCCTCATTAGTCGGAGTTTATCATCAATTCTTCTATTACAATGAAGATGCCCACAAACTTTGTCCTGTTGGTCCTGTAATGCAGCGTGTTTTGTCTGTGAAATGGGATTATTTGAATGGACTAGTCGCAGTACAGACTGTCGACGGCACCATTCATGTGCTGAAGTTGACCATTAACGAGGGCAATGGAAATTCTCTATCAACACCATTAATAAAATTACAAACGATTGCTAGTATTCAATCGAATTCATTACATCGTATTCCTAATAATCCATGGAATCGTTATTTCTGGTTTGATGGATTATTATGGTTTCAATCGTCTCCACAGATTAATGCTCAAGATGAAATAACGAATCCTTTTACTCTTTATTCATTTTGGAAAATCCCTTCGATTCAGACAAAATCATCCGCGGCTAATAAAGAACTCGCTTATTACTCTTATGAAACTTATCAATGGCATATTTCCGGCAAGGTAGGATCATCTCCGACTCTTGACTCTAGGCTGTTTTCTTTGATATGTTGTGTTTTTATAGAAAAGTAATGATTGGAAGTTTATTTCTGGTATTTTTCATGGTGATCTAGTGAATATTTGCAATGGTATGATTGTATTCTCCAGTCGGTAAGGTTCAAATACTGTTCTATCTCTCTTGATTCGCTTACCGCGGTTCATTAGCGATGGTTCTCTTAAAGCGTTACGATTGTCTGATCACCCACTACTTTCTGCATTTCTCTTTCTTCATCAATATGGAGCAGCAATTGATATCGGCGGAGAAACAGATATGACTCATTTCCTCCCGTCTATTCTTCGCAATTATCTTCATGCTTTAACGAGCGATGAGAAAGAACGTTTGAAGCAATGGCTACTGAACAGGTAAATTACGTTGTTATTCTTATTTGATGATTTATGATAATTTTTTGATTTATTCATAGAGATATGAAGGAACATCTGCTTTCTTTTCCTTCACTATCACAGTCTCAGGTTAACCTTATCCTAAAGACTGATTAAAAGACATCTCGATAAAGAGAAGACATCAAGATTCTGAGGATGTTTTTCATTAATTATTTAACGAATGAATGATTTACTTTTATTCTTTATTTATGATCTTTGTTGGTTGGGGGGTCTTTTTAATTTTTGTAAAAGTTTCTTTCACAAATGAATACTACTCGAGACTATTACGATAGCTCGAGAAGAAAAGGAAAGAAAAACGCGAAATAAAGAAACGAAAAGAATGAAGGGAATATGGAAAAATAAATACAAATTGTTGAAACGATGTCTGTCATTGACGTTGATAGGCCTCATCTTCAACAGATTTTCCGTAAAGACAAGGCAAATCGTTGTCCAAAGCAATAGTTCATCAGTTTTCCCAATTAGTCCACTTTGGAACAGAACCATTCATCATTATGAATAAACATGAAAAGAGAAAACACTTAAAAGCCGCAAGAAGGTCCATGCACACAACAAAAAAGTCTTCCAATTACAGGAAATTTGAATTACAATTTGTTGTAAATTGTATAAAAATAACTCGTTGGAGAATAATTAGTGGTAGAACAACTTTCACCCCAGGAAGGAGAAATCATATTCATATTGCCACCATCACCATTCCAAGCCCAACCGAGTACGCTCCAACCCAAAGATCTAGCATAATCGACTAATCCAGACCAATCAGCCCCACTCGTTCCATCACTACCAAACTCTCCAAGCATACATGGTCGGCCAGTGTTATGTAGATAATCAATGTTAAGTTTAGTCGGGGTTCCAGAGCGAGAGTCGTAAGCTTGAGGGTAAATATGAGCAGAGAAAATAATGTTTTTGTCATAAATTAGAGGAGAGGCATCAGCAGCAGTGTAAAACTCTTGTCCCCAACCTGGAATGTCAATAATAAGAGGTCCGTTATAAACTTCACGTACAATCGCAATTGCTTGATTGTAGGCATTAGCATAATCGGTAGGGGTTACTGTATGATCGCCCCACTCATTCATTAAGTTGATAATAAAATTTCCACCTAACTTGTAGTAATTATCCTTCCACCAATAGGCAGCATTTACCAAATCGTTAACATTTGTACTTCCGAGTTGTTGATAACGATGATATGTGGCGATCACTTCTTTGCCGTTATTCTGAGCTTCTTGAATCCATCGGCTAAAATCAGAAAAATCAGCACTTCCGGCTGTCTCAAGTTCAATACGCACAGTCTTAATATTCGGATAAGAGTTAATTAAATTCCATCCAAGATTTTGATCCCCGTTACAGTAATAAGCCGGTTGGAAGTTGACTCCATTTCCGAAAGATAACTTGGTCGAATACCTCGGGGCTCTCAAGTGAGTTGTACCAAGTGCACCCACAACGACAAGAGCGAAAACAAATCCGAAAAAAACTACTTTCATTCCTCAGCTCAAACAATCTCCTTTGAGCTAGGCAAATTGGATAACAGTCAGATGTTTTATAACCTAACCGAGAGAGAAGAACTGCTTCACGAAATTTCGAAATCACGAATTCTTCCTTTTTCTTAATTTTACTCTACATTCTACTAACTCCCAATTCCAAGTTGATTGAATGCCGATTCTTTACCAGCCATTGGCACAAAGGAGGGAGGATGATTCCACTCATTCAACGGCTGCAAGCCTGGGTAATGGCGATGGAAGCATGAATCCGATTCAGGAAGATATTGAAGAAAGCAAGCAAGCGATAACTCCTTTCGAATTAGATTCTCCTAGTAATCAAGGAGATCGAAGAATTCGCAATGTGGTTAACTTACACGACAGCATAATTGCTAGAAATGAACTTATTCGAGAAAGAAACATGAAAAATATTTGGATTTTCTTGTTTTTTTCTCTTCTTATTGTCATGGCTTTATTCTATTCCCTCTCCTCTACTTCGACACCAAGCTTCGTTGGAGATGATTACTACTCTGATCAAAATGGAGAATCTGATAAAAAACCTACAACACAGAAATCCTTTAATGTATCAACCCTTGCCTTTGGTTCCTGTAGTTCATATGATCTTCGTGACCTCAACATATTCACTAATGCTATTCTCCCTTCTCATCCTAAACCAGATGCCTGGATCTGGGCGGGAGACATGGTGTACCTTGATGAAAGCGATTTAAATTGTTATATTTACGAAAATACGCCTGACTGGCAAAGAACTTGTAACTGTACACCTAACTGGTATCAAACCACACCAGCAGGCTGCCATTCCTCTGATGTGGAATATGCACAAAGAAGGTGGATGAAAGGCTTGGAAAATGGTATGTGGTTCTTTTTATCTTAGATTATCACACTTTCACCCTTTTATAGAACCTTACAACGAGTTTCTCAATTATATGTGCCCCAAGAGCCTGGAGCAGGGAATCTTCCCACCTGACGGGTCTGATCCAAACCTCTGCGATCATCCAATATTTGGCATTTATGATGATCATGATTTTGGTTGGAACAATGGAAATGAGCGTGAGATCAACAAGAGAGTGTTTAAAAACTTCTTTCTCGATGCCATCGGCGAGCCAATGACGTCCATTAGAAGGAACGAGAATCGTGGGGCGTGGTACGCCTATCATCTTAATGAAGACCAGCCAGTAAATAAACATATTGATATTATAATGTTAGACGAAAGATATGAGAGAGAAATGATTCCTTGTGATACTCGAAGAGATTATTGCGAGAAGATCGTCTTCCAAAAATCCCAAGCCAACTCCACTGTGCATAGGATTCAGCCTCATGTCACATCTTCGAATGAGATCGCATGGTGCAAAGACTTCCTTCTTGGAGGTCCTTACAAGCAAGGAACTTGTTGTAAGAAGGATGAGGACATCTTCTTTGGGTGGTGCTTACAATCAAATCATCGAAGCCATCAGTACTATCGCGATGTTTGTGATGTCACTTACGAAAATTTTGGTATGAAGTCATTAGTATACGACGCAGTAAACGATGATATTATTGCTCCAGAATTCATGAAGAATGATAAGACTGATGAGTCGCAAGTATCACCCTTTTGTGAAGTATTAGGGAAGCAACAAAGGCGATGGCTGAGAACTAGTCTCCCCCAATTAACTGCCCCAGTGAAATTGTTTGTTTCAGGCTCTGTTCTTCTCTATGATCCTTCTTGGCATAGCTGTGGTCAATATTCTGTGACTCATTCTAATGGTAGTGAGAGTATGGAAGAAGTGAAATGTCGTTGTGGTGGTGATAATATTGATTGTTATCGTGTTGCTCAAAGAGAATTACTTCATTTAATATCCGAAGTCAAAGGATGCGCAATTGTATTGACAGGTGATTATCATTTCTCTGATATTAAAGTATTAAAGAACGGCGAACAAATTTATTCCACTTTTAACGATTATGATTCACGTTATAATAAACAATCCATTTATCAATTGATGTCATCTGGTTTATCGTCATCAACGGCTAAAAATGTTACATGTGAAGATTATCGTTTAGATCCAATGGGATTAAGAACTCATTCAGAATGTTCTTTTGTTCGTGGAGCAAATTTTGGTAAAATCATCTTTGAATATAGTCATAGTAATAATAAAGAAGAGAAGAATGAAGAAGAATTAAAAAGAATTATTTTGCAGATTTTAAGTGGAACTATTGCTAATCAAGTGTTATTAGAGAGTATTATTGATCCAAAATCTTGTAATCCTGTATCCTAGCAAGAGGGTCTACAAAACTTCTTCTCCGAAACATGTGGGATCACGAAGACAGATTATACTCTTGGATATGCTTACTTTGAATTATTCTCTTTTAAAGTTAAAATCGTTTCACTTAGATCTTGAATTAGTTCCTTTCTATCCAGCTCGAAGATATCCGACTTACTCAAACGAAGGAAGATAGCATTAGGGTAATAGTGTCTATATATCCATTCACGAATACGTAATCGATCCTTCTTTCTCTTTTTTTCCCGTGACGCACGGTGACAAATAATGAAACCAATTAAATCTTTCTTATACCTAATACCACCATGGGGAGGATAGATAAAAGGTTTATCCTTTGAATATCTTAAGGAAATAAGATTTAATCCAGTTTTTCTTGAATAACGAGAATTAAATTGTTTAAACAATTCTTTTTCAAGAAAATCTTCAATTTCTGGATTAGCAAAGTAGTATGGATAATAGTGATAAGACTTTTTCATAAAAGGTACTCCTTCATATATTTCAGATGGTAAAGTATATAACCATGAAAGATATTGAGCATAATCATTTCTTTTTGATGGTTTTTCACGAAGTTGTTGAAAGAAATACTTGGAAATATATTGATTAATGTCAATAAATTCTTTTAATTGATTGTTATTTAATATTTGCCAATTATCAAACGACATTTCAGCCAATGAATTCGCTAAATCAAAAATACGTAATGGTTTTGATGTAAGAAGTAATGTTAATAATCTTTCTTTGAATTTATCTGGTATTTCATTCCATAGATAACCAAGATCACAAAGGGTTTTCACTAAAGAAGAAAGTGTGTTAACAGATGAACACGATTGATAATGATGAGCAATTGATTGTAATAATAAATGATCAAATATCTTTTCATTATCAGAATGAATAATATTCGTTCCGTGTAATTGTAGTAATAATGCACGAAAAGTATGCAATTGATCTTCATAGTGAATCATCTCTAATAGACCTGTATGATAGTTTTCAAAGATTTTTTCAAGATTGGTTTTGGTTTTCATATATTTTACTATATTAAAAAAATGAATATAATCTTCCCATGATGGAAAGTTTTGTTTTTGAATATAATTACTTTCGAAGAGATTGATAAGTGTTTCTTTCTCTTCTCTTTCACTTGGTCGTATGTTTTTCATAATCAAGAAAAATAATCCAAGCCTCTCTGAAGAAGATAATTTATTCTCTAATTCTTTCAGGACATGGATATAATCTTTGAAAGGTATCATTCTTCCTAGTTTATAGATTGATAAATGACGGAACAATGACAGCAAGTCTTCATAGGACATTCTCACTAAATCCTCGGAGGAAATCTTAGGTAATTGACTTTGTGGTATAGCTTCAAAAATGGTAGATTTTTGGATACTGTTTGTATCTCTATTCTTGTTAATCTTCACAGTTAGCTCTTGCAAATAAGTTAGCAGAGCAGCAAGATCAGCTGGTAACTCTTGACCAATTTCAGCTTGAATGTCTTTAGTTTCCGTAAGCAACTCGATTGGTGGTTGATTGGGAGGACAATCTTCCACTGCTTGGGTTGAGAAATGTTGTTGATGATATCTGCTTCCTACATACCTTTCATTGCTACTCACCATCGAAGAGAGAGCTCTCGAACTGGCAGTTTCTGCGTTCATAGTTATCCTCCTCCAATATCGATCTCCACGAAAGAAGGAGGAATGGTTTCGAAGAAAAGAGACAAATAGTTGGCGACTCATTTTTCTTTTCTTTTCTTTGGTGGAAATCGTACTTGGTGAATTTCCTTCGTCTAATTACAACGTAAATTAACGATGCATAGAACAAGGAGGAGAAGATGAAACAATCGAAGAAGAATCATGATTTGACAGAAACTACAAGATTATTATCGCATTCTGTGGAGATTGCAAAAGAAACAGAGCTAATTAGTAAGGGAAATTTTTCTTTCATCTGATTCGACTGATCCCAAATTGTCCTCAGGTGATTTAACTCGCGAAGAAATGGAAAAACAAGGAAGGCAACTGGAAGAAGCCCAAGAGAAGGTAAACTTATCTCCTGTCATGTTTTGAAAGCTTAATCTTTCGACTGATCGTGTTGATAGTTACAAGGGATGGAGGGAGTCGCTGAGGAGTCTCATTCATCAATGAGGAAATTACAATTTAAGATTTATGGAAGGAGAATATACCTCTGGGCAGTCATAATCAGCTTGTTTATCATTATAATATTAATGGTTTATCGTCTTGCAAGTAATCATGGCCATCTTCTCTCACAATGATTTCAGCGGCCTTGAGGAATGGCATAAAAGTAGTGCGAGATCGATGGGGATATTACTGAAGAAAAGCCTTGATCTGAAGGGATATTTCACCACTTTGTGGGTACATCCTCAATCAGTGACGTACAGAGAATTGTATTTGTCAAAAGTGTTGTTAGTAGTTATTTCTAAGGTGAAGTTTGATTTACTTCGTCGCCTTTTAATTTTAACAAAGGTTGTTTTTTGCTTATTTCCATCACATTTAAAGAATCAAGAAGCTCAGCAACGAAAAATATGCTTTCGTTCCTTTTTCTCAGTAGAAGGTGTCGATTCACAAGAAAAATTTCAAATGAATACAAGTATTTACAATATCATGCATAGAATGTCATTAATTGGATAAAAACAATCAAAGATTAGCATCAATAAATCAAACCTATGGGAACCCAACTGTTCTGCGCAATAAGGGTAAAAGAGCATCCACCAAAGCAAACTTTGATCCAGCAATAGCTCCGGTAACCAATGCAGCTAAAACAGATATTTGAATGAAACGATCTCTTCTCTTTCTCTTTAATGCACCAGTATAGGTAAAAGCTTCATTCTGAAAACAATTAAATGTTGTATCAGCAATAATATTCTTAAAGAATGGTAATTTACGAAAACTTTTATCTAATATTAATGGTAAGATAAATTTGAAAAAGAAGTTTTTATCTGCTTTATATTGTGATGATACTAATGCCTTTGCTTCAGGTGCTCTTATCTTAGAGAAGGATTCAATAGATTTCTTTATATCCCATTGATTTGATAATAAACATTCTCTTAATACTGTAACATCTTCAAATCCAGCATTTACACCTAATCCAAAATATGGTTTTACTGAATGTATTGCATCACCTAATAATACAATATTTGATTTATAATGTAATTTAGGTGATGTATATTGAAATTTCGGAAATTTAAAATCTTTTGATGAGATAAATTTTAATAATGCATCATCTTTCACTGCTTCAATCGCGTATGGGAAATTATCTTGAAAGAACTTTTTACCATCTTCTAATGTTGTTAAATTTGGTGAATATTCTGGTTTAAATAAGATTGCTGTTAAATGTGTCCCTTCTTTTGTTGGTAATGCTTCAAGTACAAGATTATTATTTGGTTGTCCTGAGATGGTTAAATATTTATCTTTTGTTAATTCTTTTGGGAATTCTAATGGTAAAGTACGATAATAATAAACATTTGGATCATCATAAGCAATTGTTTTGAATTCTGGATCGGTTTTAATGAGGTAATCTCTCACAACAGATTTTGTACCATCCGCTCCAACAATAAAGCTTGTATTGACATAGAAGCGACTCTCTACATCCCATGAAGGATTTGTTGGGGTACTTGCCTCATTCACTTTTGCAAATGCGAGAGTGCATAGATTGGCATCAGTCTTACTACTATCAAGTGGTTTGACATTAACATCGACGCACTTTGTGTTAAACGTCACTTCAATCTTATCCGAGTATTTCTTTCGAATCTCTTGTAATAAACACCCTGAAAGTCTTTCTCGCTCAATACAATAGGTAGCATAACGTTTTATCTTCTGCTCTACGATTGGTTCGTTTAGAGGGGTATTCGATCGCCAGTACATCGCAGCATAAACCTCTGCAGCACGAGCTTTCACCTGATCCCAGACTCCTAGGCTTGTCAGAGCAACTTGAGTACGTCCACTGAGCCCCATATTATAATTTCTTTCTGTTTGAGATTTTCCCCAATAGTTTGGGTCATCTGGATCGACCGGTTCCTTTAGTTGGTCGAAGACTTTGATCGACTTTACACCATTCTGAGCAAACATAATCGCAGTTGCGAGACCTACAGGGCCACTACCCACAATAACGGCTTCGTCTAACACCATTTGCAATCGTGCATTCAAACTGGGACGAAGTGTCATGGAGGGACGAGGTGCTGGAAAGAAACCAGAACATAAACTGGTCCATGCTATCAACCACAAGGCAGCTGCTTTCATCTTTTCCTTCACTATTAGCTACTACACAGAGAACTCCAATGGAATAAAGATGCGAGTTCAACGTCCAGTTCAAAATCTTTCCTAGAATTAGAAGATTTGATTGTGCAAGAAGAAAACACTGTAAAATTACGTCACCGAATTCTCAGTAAGAATCAAAACTCTAAATTTACTATAAATATAATCATAATTCACAATATTTGAGAAAGTCAATATTTTTAAAGGATTTCACTAAATCTAAATTTGAATTAAAAAACTTTATTTTTGATCAAGAATGATCAGGAAATGGTCGCTATTGGATGTATTAACGACTAAACCTGGCGTTCTATCAACAAATGATCTTTCTATTAGAGCTCAGAGTAACTTCACTGGTGTTGAAATCTCTTTTGTTGATGAGGAAGGTGCTAGGATTCCTTCCAAATACACAAAATCCATCCAAAAGCTTTATTTATCCTCTAATCTTCTATCGAATCTTCATTCTGTTGAAAGATTTATCAATATTTTGGAAATTTCTGTCGCCTACAACAAATTACGTTACTATGAAGACATCTCCAGTCTTAAGTATTGTCCGAAACTAGTTAAAGTGGATCTTCGTGGTAATCAAGTAACCTCTCTCCCTTATGTCTATGACTATCTCCTATACTTATGTCCTCAACTAAAATATATTGATGACCAATTAATTCGAAGTTATTCGAAGGAGAGAGATGCGATTTTCCTTCAAGCAAGGTTGAAATACCAAAAGTTGAAAAATTATTTATCAACTGGTATTTACAACGAGCTACGAAACTTTATGGTTTCCAGTATAACAATAAAGCGTGAATTAAATCATGAAATCTTACAAACAGTCTATGGACATCATAGGTAACTCATGAACTTTTATTCGGCTTTTCTTTCTAATACTAGTTTATTGTTGTAATTGTAATTGTTCTTGACAAAAGAGTAATGAATAATAGCCCAAGTCATTCGCTGAAAACTAAATTGCGTCTTTTAAAGGCTGGCGGAGTGTTTGATCATCTTCTTCTATCTGTTGATGAGCATTTCTCAAGTATTATTCAGGTAAAGTATGTTTGTAATATTTCTTTGTCACTAATATTCCTTCAAGAATAATCTTTATGATATCATCAAAGCTTCATCTACTTTCAGAACAGCATTAGGTGAAAGATTTACAAATAGAGCTGATGACGTTGATGGCAAGATCTTCCAGAAATTATTCACGAATCAAGAGACATTTTGGATGAATGAATGCCTGCAAAAATATGATGCTTTGGATTGCTTTGAATTAGATCAACTCGATGAACCTAAGAGGAAAGCCGTTATTTCTGATATCATCGATGAAATAGAGAAGGGTTTCCTTTATTCCCCCGATGAAACGAAGGGGAGAAACAAGTTTGCACTTGAGGGCAGCAAGCCTCAATCTCTAAGCTCAGAAAAGGCCAATGTTGAAAAGAGCCAGAAAAAAAATGTTAGGGCCTTGCGTGTGAGATTTCACGAAGAAAATGAAGAAAATGAAGAGGAGGCAGATAATGAAGATGAAGAAAGTGAGGAATATAGAGGAAAAGGGAAGGTATGATGATTGATATCATTCTTCTTCTCTTTTAATTTTCTTTTCTTTTCTTTTCAAGACATTAAAAGGCAGAGTAAAGAGTCAAGTATTTATGTCCGAGAATCCTAAGGAGCGCCGTCGAGCGTTAAGCGAACTCTATACCGAAATTTTGACCGACCGAAAGAACATTACTGCAGATTCTAATCGCCAACAAAGAATCCAACCTTCCAGCACTAAAGCGTCAAGTCAACCTTCTCCAATCATGCCCAATGTTCTTCCGTCAGTGGTTTCTTCTGCTGTTCGACTTTCTTCAGAAGCATTACCAATGCAGCAAACAGAGCCCGACACAACAGATGACGAGGCTAGCGCAGTGAAAACTCATCCTCGATCTTCTTTCCCCAATTATTCGTTCGCGGAGCTACGACCCTTCTCTGCTGATGAAGGAGTTGCAGACTTTCTCGAGGAAACAAAGAAATTCGGCCCTACAATTGATACTACTTACACCTCCAATCCTTTGCATGAGGAAATAGAGAAAGAAACTTCCATCTTACAAGATCAACTCCGAAACCTACTTCAAGTTCATAAGAGCAAAGTTCATCTTGTAAACTTTCGAGATACCTTGGTGAACTCAATTCAAAATCGTCTAACGGAAGAGCAAATATCAGGATTGAAAAGCTGTAAGGAGGCACGAGATATTGTTCGCGAAAATGTTAGCCTATTTTATCAATTATTGGCTCAAGAAGAGCAATTGATCGAATATAACCAGTCGCTATTTAAGCAATTACAATCTTTTTCTGGGCAACATGAACAAACGATGAAGAAATATGAGGAATACACTGCACAATGCAGGCGGTACCGTAGTATTCAGATACAATCCTACGAAGAAGCGTTGTCGTGGAAAAACGATATCGAGTCTCTTCAACGCCTTGAAATTGTAAGTATTATTTTTCAATTAATCTTGAATTGGCCTAATCATAACCTTAGGAAAGGAAAGAAGACATCGAAAGAAACAAACGAGATAGTGAGAGTTACCGTATCGAATATGAGGAATGCATCGAAGAGAGAAAAGGCGTGGTTCTTGTAATGAGCAAGCTCAACACAGACAATATAGCATCTAATGAACTGATATTGTCATTACGGAAAGATCTGAGAGTGTACACCAGGCGTAAAGAGGCGATTATAAAGCTTTCTCGGCTCTACTCACGACACCTTTTTCAAGGTTGTTATCTTCTCTGGAAGACTTTTCTTGTCCGCAGCCGAAGATGGAAACGTAATTTCGCTATTATTCAGCGAAGACAACAGCACCGTTTCCTCTCAATCCGCTTCCAAATATGGCGAATATCCTTTCTGAAGACACAAGCCATCAATGGATTAAACCATCGCAATCACGTTCTTCGACTTGAAAGAGTTGCCTTTGATCGGTGGAGATCTCATTTTAGACGACACCTGCTCCTTCAAAGTCGTTTAAAGAAGTTTGAAAGGAAGAGATTAAAGAAAGCTTTGATTTCCTTTCAGTATCATCTTGTTCTATCCTCAAAGCGGCAAGCGAAAGATGATGAGCGCGAATTATATTGTAATTATTACTTTTTAGTAAAGGTTTTTAGAGCTTGGAAGGATTATTTCTTACGAAGATTGATCCATTTTAAGCTTTACTCTCACAGAATAGTTTTAAATAAGATTGGTTTCTACTTCAGATCTTGGATGATTCTATCAAATGAAGGAAGAAGAGGAAACGAGCAAAGGATGCTTTACTTCTTCAATTACCGACACAGAATTTACTATTTTCCACTGTACTATTACCGAAGATGGTTTGTCTATTCGCAGCGAGAAAAGCGAATTAATCGAGTTCGGCAATTAAAGTCAGCCTTCTCAAGATTTCGTAGGAAAATTAAGCAGCGTAAACACCTTCGAAAACGATTCCCTCACCTTAGTGAGGATTATTCCGACAATGAAAGCTTTGACATTAGACAACCCACTCCTGCACTATTCTTATATTACAATCGTTGGAGATCATGGTTCACTTTCAAGCAGAAAGAGAGACAACGAGAAATAGATGCCCACATCCTATACAGTCGCAAAAGTTTCCAGCGCTTCATTCTTCGTATTTTGCTAAATCGAATGAAATCGACGAAAGAGGCTACTATTTACAAGCGAATTAGCCATCGCCGAAATTTTTGGCTAATACATGATACTTTCATTGCATGGAAGAATGGTTTCTACATTTGTTTTCTTCAACGATTGAAGGAGCAGAATGCTTTGCTTCGAACCTATCCTCTCGATGTGTCTACCACATCTACTCCTGGAAGAGTCCTTAAATCAAAAAAGCTTCCGTTATCATCAGCATCAAGGAGGGAGAAGAAGAAGAAAGATATTAATCTTTCTCCGATTGCCGCCACTGCTATGTCCTCGAGGAGAAATAAGGAAGGTAGTAAGCCAGGGACACAGTTTGTCTCCCTTTCATCCAAAGAACAACGGGAAGATATTCACCAAAACAAGGATGAAAGTAAATCCGCATTACCGCCGCCATTTCCACCTTTGCTGCAGTCCTTGACCACTCAACCTGTCTACGATGAGACAGATATTCGGAGTTCTTTCGCTATAACCGATCCAAAGACTCCGTTTGAGCTTCTATCAATCAAATATTTTTATCTTTGGGCCAACTACACAAAAGAGATCCAACGTTTAAAGATGTTAGGCAAAAGTCTTATGCGAAGCCATCGTCGCAGAGTCGCACGCCACATTTTTACGATCATGCAAAATAAATTAATTTCAAACCAATGGAAAAATTACCAACTCATTGTGAAATCCAATAAACAGCAGCAACAACGAATTGAAAGGTAACAAATAACTATTCTTTCCATTAGAATTAGTCATATCTTTTTTATGTGACATAGTGTGAGCAAGCAGGGAGAAGATTGCCCAACAAAGCTGCAAGAAGTTCGGCAAGCCATGTCAAATCAGAACTACACTATAGAAAGTTTGAAAGTGAAACTTGCCACGATTGAAGATCATCTACAGCTCACCTTCTTGCATTCTTCAGATAACGAGCAGTCGTTGAAATTGCTGCAACATGAAAAAACAACTTTATTAAATCGAAACGAAGATTTAAGACAAGAAATAATTGTCTCAAAGGCATCATTCGAAGAGGAGAAACTTCGTATTCGAGGGGGAGAAAAAAGGAAAGAAACCACAGTCGAAGATGAGGAGGCAGATCTTCAAAGAATGATCACAAAACTCCGTTCGAAAAATCAAATTGTTTCCGAATCTTCTCTAACTCTGCAACTTCCTCGAAGTTTTTCTGATTTAGAGCGTTACTTCCAAAGACTTATCGACCAAGTCAAGTCACTTCCAACAGCTCCAAATTCTCCTACCTCTAATGCGCTCGTTTCTTCTGAAGTTTTTGCAATCATGTACAACCACCAATATCTTCAGTCACTCTCTCAACATGTGCACACTACGTATGAGAAGGAAGTAGAGCAAAGGCGGCGCCAAAATTTTGAGCTCGCGGAGGAGGTGGAAGTAATGCGAAAGAAAATTAGTGCAATAGAAACCGACATTGCTTTGATTCAGTCCCAATATCAGCAACAAAGTGATCAAAAGCAACAACTCCTTGCCTCGAGAATCTCACTTCAGCAACTTCTTTCAACTTCGCAGACATTATTGCAAAAGAATGCGCAACAGCTCATTGCCGAGGTAAGCGATGTTGGTTCTGAATACAGCCGCTATTTAACATTTAAATGATTTTAAGTTGAGGCAATTTGAGGATGAAATGGAAAAACTTCTAAAAGAGAAAAACGAACTGCGTACTACGATCCAACAACTCCTTGCTAAAGAGAAAGAGCTTCAGTTAGCCATACAACAGATGAAGCAAGATCGACATCGAGAATCATTGAAGCAAATCTCTAGCTCTGTGTCAAAAGTAAGGGATTTCGTAAACAATTTATTTTAATGGCATTATTAAACAATGCTCGGTAGGAATCAGTTGAGCGTGAAGTGGACACCTTGATACTGCAAAAGTCTCTAAAAGATCCTTCAGTGCTCTTGGAGCGAGCAAAAGAGTTCACTTCCCCTTCTCCAATCGCTACTGTTCCGTTACTTCCACCGAGAAACTCACCTCTTTCAGGCTCATCCTTATCGAATGCCAGTCTTGAAAGTGAGAGAAGCGGAAACGATGAAGTGAAAGATCTAATTCGGCGCTACTCGGCGCAATCGCTCCACCTTCCTTCACCAGTCATACTCACATCAAGTCCTCACACTCTTAGTGGGATTAGATCCCCTTCTCCCTCGATAATTGATCGATAAAAGTTTAAAACCGCATAAAAGTCTTAAATTTAGATTTTCTGAAAAATCGATTTTTGATACCGTTACACTTCAAATTTTCAATCACAGTAAGGCTTATTGGAAATATGGCCAACAACAGTGACAAGGATGATAAGGCTGTGGTTGTGGATGTTGATGGAAAGCCTAAAAATCGCCGATTCCAAAATATGTTTGCAGAAGAAGTCGTTCTCACAGAGAAACAAAAACTTCGAAGAGATTTAGTTGAAAATCGTGATAAGATGAAAGAAAAGATAAAACATATGACACCTATTGATATTTTCGTTTTATTTGATGAAGATGATAGTGGTTTAATTTCTTTTGAAGAGTTTAGGAAGATGTTGCCTTTTCTTAGTGTTGAAATCTCTGATGCAAAAGCTTTTCGTTATTTCAAGTTATGTGATACTGATGGATCAGGTGAAATTGATATTGATGAATTTCGTGTTGCTTTATATCTTTGTGATCCAGTAAGTGGATTTGCTTGCTTTTTAAAGTTGCTGATGCTCTTTCTTTTCCTTAGACATCTGGTAATCCTGTTGGTTTTCATCCAAGGAAAAACCTAACACCACTTGACGCCTTTGAACTCCTCGATGAAGTAAGGTTTCATAGCTTCCTAATTTTATTGAAATTACCACTTATTTATTGAATAGCATGGTCGAGGGTTCTTAGAGGAGGATGAATATCGTTATGCAATGGAATATTTAGGATTAGATATAAATGATGAGTTATTAGAAGATTTATTTTATAAATTTGATTATAATTTATCTGGGGTTATTGATTATTATGAGTTTCGTGAAATATATCTCTTAATATGCAATGTACGTGCGGAACTCGAAGATCGTGGTATTGATACACCTTCGTTAATACGGAAAAGTACATTACGCGATATCCTACGACAAGTACTGGATGAAGAAGAAAATCGCGAAAGAAGAGCCATCGCTGAAGCAAAGCGATTTAAAAAATGGATCTTAAATAGTCGTGATAGTAAAAGATTGTTACAAAAAGCAGAATTTCGCGCATATAATGAATTGCGTAATGCATTAGATGCTGGTGGACATGTTTATGTGATTGGTTGTGGTAATTATGGACAATTTAACCAACCAGGATTTGATAAATATGAAACCAAAAAGTTTAAATTCGAATTTTATCAAAAAGTATTACAACTATGGAGAGATCGCATAGAACCCGAACAACTCGTTGATCGTTTACGTGCACAAAGAAAAGCTGAAGAACAAGAAGAAGCACGTGATGCTGATCGTGTATTAACTGGTATATCAGCTATTCTAAAAGATTTAAAGAAAAGAAAGAAAGTAACAGATCCTTTTGAAGAAGCACAACAATCACCTTTTATTGGTTTAACTGTATCCATTAATACTGTTTCATTATGGTGTCGTCGTATTTATCAAGTTGCTGCAAGCGAAAATGTATTATTTGCTTTAGCAGATACTGGTGAGATTTATACATGGGGTGGAAATGCTTTCTGGTGGCATGAAATACAAGCTGATTCAATCTACCAAACCAAATGGCGTGGTGATACGACCGCACGATCACAATTATTAATGAGAACGAAAAATAAAATTTTACCACCTGATGTAACGATTGAAACAGATTTTAATAAATTATCACCAGAAGATAAGAAAGCAGAAATTATTAAAGTTGTAGCAAAATATTATAATGTATGGGAACCACCACCAAATCCAGCTGAACGTATGATTTATTTAGAGAAAGAGATATTAACAAAAATTGAATATGATACAGTCATTTTTTCATTAAAATGTCGTGGTAAAGTAATTGGTGAAATGAATAAATTACAATTAGTTGAAACGTTATATGAAGATATATTATTAGAGAAAAAATTATTAGGTGAACGTGCACATCGTGCAATTAAAGAAATTGAAACACAAATTGCTGGTCTGTTAAGAAGGAAAAAGAATAAATTAGCTTCGCAATTTGAGAAAAGAATTGAAGAAATGTGGGCACCATTACGTGAAGTACAAGCTGAAAGTAAAGCAGCAGCAATTGCAAAGAAACAACAAGAGGTGAATCAGGAACAATTACAAAAACAAGAAAATTATCAAGAATGGCGAATAAGAGTTGCAAAGAAGCGTGAAGATGCTGATATTGAAGATCAAGGAAAGCGAACTCCACGTGGAAATAGTTTAGATATCAATTTAATTGGTGTGACACCAAGAGGTCCTGAAGTTGCAACACCACGTGGTTATCAGGCTGCTTTACAGATTTCTGCTGGAACTGATCATGCAGGACTTGTGCATAAGACAGGGCATCTTTATATGTGGGGAATCGGTGCATCAGGACGATTAGGTTTTGATCTCACAGAGGGAGGAGATCCACAAGCAGATGTCGCTCAGCCCACATTAGTTCAAGCATTCGCAGAAAAGACCGTCATTCGAGTTTCTTGTGGTTACTCGCATACAGGATGTATTACAGCCGGCGGAGATCTTTATATGTGGGGATCTGCGGTGACGGGAAAGCTTGGATTAGGTACCGTCGTTAAAGGTGAAGAATGTTATGCGTCTATTCCAACTCGAGTGATTGTTAGCGCTGAAGATCGTCGTATAAAGAAACTGAGTTGTGGAGCTGCTCATACAGCAGTTATCACTGAAGGAGGACAGTTATATGTGTTTGGATGTGGTGACGGAGGAAGATTAGGTACAGGTAAAGGTCGCTATGAGAGCTTTTACGTTCCTACTTTAGTACAAAGCTTAACTCATGAGAGGGTTGCAACAGTGTCTTGCGGAAATTCAACAACTTTAGTGGCAACAGAAATCTCTCATTTGTGGTCAGGAGATATGGAAGATAAGTACCGTAAGCTAACAGGTGGTCGTTTGTATGTAGCTGGATCATCAAACGTTTTGGGAAGGCAGTTCGATGAGTTTACTCATCTACCTGTACGAGGTGGTTTGAATCAGCAAAGCCAAGAAGCTTTGAATAACAGCACAAGCGAAGAAGACAGTAACTATGAAGTATGCATAAAGCAAGTGTCTGCTGGCTTTACTCACTCTGTTATCGTTTCTGCTGAGGGTGAAGTCTTCTGCTGGGGTCATAATAAGACTGGCTGTTGTGGTGTGCCTTTAGTTCAGCAGTTTGTTGATCGTCCAACTCCTTTACGTTTTCTTTACACTCGTCCTGTAAACTTGGCGATTGGAAAGAAAGCTTATCAATCAACTACTTATAACAGTAGAGATGCGAAATATGCCGTCAATGGTCGTAAAGATGGGAATGGTGTAAATCGTTCTGCTTGTACACAACAAGAGAGTCAACCTTGGATTGAGATTGATCTCGGTGCAATGGCAATGATTGATAAGATCTTAGTATGGAATCGTACAGATCTTCCAGCTGATAAGAATTTACCTGATGATTATTATTCGTCAAGATTATTTCCATGTTGGATTATGGTAGGAAGAGAATCCTTCCCAAAAGAAGCCAATATTGTTTCATTAAAAGATTCTTTAAGAACAGCTGTATCCAAAGCAAAATTTACTGAAAATAAACGAATCAGTACATGGAGATGTCCAGCAAATACACAAGGAAGGTTTATAAGATTACAATTAGAGAAATATAATACATTATCTGTTGCAGAGATTGAAATCTTTGGTTATTGGGGTTTCTCTCATGGTGTTGGTCGTTGTTCTTATGCTATTGCTGGACGTGATGTCACGGTAACATTAGTTCGACCGAGTAATGATCCAAGAGATGTTGAATTCCTTTATAAACGTTCAGTTTACGCTGATGCAGAAAATGCTGATATATTACGACAATATGAAACCTATGTCTTAGAATATGATAAATATGGACGTGGTGAAGTATTAACAACTGATAATTGTTTAATCTGTAAAGGGATCGAGAAATGTGAATCATGTTTAGTCTATGAAATCTTTTCAAGAGAAATCTCATCAATGCCACCATCTATAGGTGGTAAAAGACAAAGATTAAATGAAATCACTGATTATTTAATTAATCAAAATAAACCTGATTTAGAACCAATTAATATTCGACGATCAAAACGTCCAACGAAATGGAATTTAAGAAAAGATGCATTATTTGGTAATTTTAGTTTATTAAAATATTTATTCCCAAAGACAAAATCATTACCAACTCATGAACAAGCCATTACTACGAATCCTAATGAATTAGGGAAAACTTTACAATATGTCAATAAATTAGAAGAAGAATCATTAGCATCAGAATTGAAAGAAAATCGTAAAGAAAAAGAAAAAGATGATAAATTAAAGAAAATTATGGAACATATACGTGTTCGATCATCAACTCCTGCTGAAGGAGGAGGACCAGGTGGAAGAAGTAGTAGAGGTGATGGAGGAGGAGGTGGTGGAGCGTCTGATGATTATGATAATCAATCACTTGGGATGGAAAGTTTTGAATCAAGTGTTGGAAGTAGTCAAGTTGTATTACAGAATGGATTGAATGATAATCCTGCTCTTATACCAGTTTATTCGTCGATGTCGGTCACTGCAGAAGGAAGTATTGCGGAGGGATCGATTTTACCGAACGAGTCTGTGGGGACCGTAGAGAGACGTTTAGCAAGAAGCGGATTAAAGAATAGTCAATCATTGCCTTCTATTGCTTCTACTGGAAAGATTCCTGCAGGTACAAGAAGTACAGCGCTTCAGTTAAAATCAGGAAGTACTTTTGGTCTACCGCCACTTCCTTTGAAGGATTCGGAGACTAAAGTCCATGGATTTGGTCCAAATCTGAAGCAACAGGTGAATGTTGGTGATATTCTTCCGACAGGTCATATTGTGAAGCCCCCAACTCCTTTAAGCATGGTTGAGCAGTTGAATCAGAAGCATAACATTGAGACAGCATCTGATACTAGTCAGTCGAAAGGAAGTAGAAGGGGAAGGAGAAAGAACAGACAGCGTGGCGGTGGAAGTAGTTAAACAGTAACTTTAGTTTACATAATAGTGTAAATGAAGTAAATGAAGAATCATCATCACAAATGACGATGTTTTGATTGGATGAAGAAAAGTGTAGGTCAAAAACTCAACAAAAATCCAAGAAATTATTGTTGTTATCTCCAAAAAAGCCAGGTGATATTCCCATTAATACAAGGAGTCTTACCACAGGTTTCAACCGACAGATCAATATATGTTTTATCAGCGCGACCACCAACTGTTGCTCTTAATTCATCAATTAATCGACAAAAGTTAGAGGCTAATGTACAAATATGAACAGAACCTTGCATGAGATAATGTATGTTTAACAACATCGATAAATATTCCTCCGGATGATGTGCAGCATGATTATTAAATTGTTTTCTTTCTGCTTCACTTCTTTCCGCTAATAAACCTTTACGATCAAAGACTTCCGTCCAATACAGAAGATATTTACTATGATGACCATTCCATTCTTTCATACTTTTAATAACTTTCGAATCTTCTGAAGCTAGAAAAATGACTTTCAATGGATGAGTATCATTGAGAATATGTTCTTTCTGAATAATTTGTACGGCATGAGTATATTCAGATAAATCAGCTAATCTCATTTCAATGGATTTATCGCCACGACGGATATAGAGTGATATAAAATCATTCTCTACTTGATGTAAGCTATTCTCAAACTCGGTTAATCGATGGTTATTAATCCATTCTTGGACTTTATTGTTAGGACGGACAAGATAAGAGACTGAGATAGCACGCCACCAGTAATAATAATGTTTTGAAATCATTGGAGAACATTTAATTAATGGTAAGAATGATAAGGAAGACCACAATACTTCAACCATCCAGAATTACGCATATAAACGACTTTATAATTCTCAAACTTTTTTATAAACTTCAGTCGAGTTGCAGTATCTGTTTCAATAAGACCACACTCATCCTCACCAGTTAGTGCATGAATGTAGAGATCTTTATTGAAAGGACCATCTTTTGAGACTTGAGAAGCTTGACGCAGTATATTTAAAGCATTCGGACCCAAAGCATCAAAAATTGTACAACTACTAACTGGCTGATAGTAGCATTCAAAGTTTCTTGTCTCCCAACCAACCGAATTATGAACAATAGGATTCCACAAGAAGGTACGTTCTAAGTTAATTGCCATTC